>OLOG01000104.1_pt1 | contig 91283 bp, 91 predicted proteins | sample 1672351 | NCBI WGS metagenome assembly OLOG01 (sample SAMEA3136674, study PRJEB25190) | human gut metagenome | biome: human gut; feature: human-associated habitat; material: faeces | place: Austria | collected 2013 | reverse complement strand
GAATTATACATTCTTATATGATCAAAATTGTACATTTTTAGTTTGACATTTATAATAATGTTCTATTTTTACTTCATTTAATAATACACATAATTTATTTTCTTCACTATGGTGATAGACAAAGCCACATTTTTCCATACATCTTTTCGATTGGATATTTCCATCAAAATAACCACACCATAAAACATCATCATTTAAATCTAAAAACACATGTTCTTGAATTTTTGATAATGCTTCAGGAACATATCCTTTACCCCAAAAAGGAACCCCTAACCAATATCCCACTTCTATTTCAAAATCAGTTGTCACTTTTTGCGTTTGTCCTGGCTTTTTTAAGCCAATACAACCAATAGCTAGGTTATCCTCTTTTAAGCAAATAGCGTAATTTTCATCAACTGATAAAACATTTTTAATAATCTTTAAACTATCTTCTTCACTGGTATGAACCTGCCATCCAGCTCTTGGTCCTACTCTTGAATCTCTAGCATACTGATATAAACTTTTAGCGTCACTTTCTTTCCAGGGCCTTAATATTAATCTACGAGTTGTAAAAGTATTCATCATGTTGTTTTTCCTCCTACAATAAAATGAGTTATGCTTAAAATGTATATTACGTCTTTCATTATAAGTATTTGATTATTTATATATTCAATTTTACAATAAAATTGAATATATGAATAGGGAGGTTATTTAATGGAATATCGTCAATTACCTCATGGTAAAGAAATGATTAGTGTTATTGGTATGGGAACAAGTTCCATTGGTGAAGCAGATGAACAAGAAATCATCGATACTGTTCATTTAGCAATCAAAAGTGGAATTAATTATTTTGATCTTGCAAGTGGTCATGCTCGCACCTTTAAAGCTTTTGGTAAAGCTATTAAAGGAAAAAGGGAAAAAGTATACTTACAAATTCATTTTGGTGCTAACTATGAAACAGGAGAATATGGTTGGACTACCAATTTAGATAAAATAAAACAATCTGTTGCCTGGCAATTAAAAATGTTACAAACAGATTATATTGATTTTGGTTTTATTCATTGCATTGATGAACAAGCTGATTTAGATAAAATAAAACAAGCAGGTGTGTTAGATTATATTTTATCATTAAAAAAACAAGGAATTATTAAACATATTGGATTATCTTCACATACACCCCAACTTGTTCACCAAGTATTAGATTTAAATATTTTAGATATGTTAATGTTTAGTATCAATCCAGCATACGATTATCATCATGGTACATACGCTATTGGAAATACAGATGAACGTTTAGAGCTTTATCGTCGTTGCCAAAAAGAAGGTGTCGCTATTTCTGTTATGAAAGCATTTAGCGGCGGTCAATTATTAGATCCAAAAAAATCACCTTTTCCTCAAGCTTTAACAGAAACACAATACATTCAATACGCTTTAGATAAACCTGCAGTTGTTACTGTTTTACCAGGAATAAGAAATCAGCAAGATTTAAAACGTATCTTAAAATATACAACAGCTTCTACTCAAGAAAAAGATTACTCTATTCTTGGTACTTTTAAAGCTACCAATCATCAAGGAACATGTGTTTATTGTAAACACTGTCATCCTTGTCCTCAAGGATTAGATATTGCTTTAATTAATAAATATTATGATTTAGCTTTATTAGGTGATGAACTGGCTAAAGATCATTATCATCATTTAGAAAAGAAAGCCAGTGATTGTATAGATTTCCATCATTGTGATCAACGTTGTCCGTTCCATGTTCATCAATCACAAAGGATGAAAGAAATTATGACTTATTTTAAAGAATAGCTTCCCAATGGAAGCTATTTTTATACTTTAAACTTTAACGATTGTTCTAGAAAATGATTAACTTTTTGTGCTGTATCTCTTTCATGAAAACATGTATGACCTGTATCTAAATTACCTATCAGCTTCATTTCTTCATTTGATAATTCAAAATCAAAAATTTCAATATTTTCTTTCATTCTCTTTGGATTTGCACTTTTAACAATTGGAATAATTTGACGTTGATAAAACCATCTTAATACAATTTGAGCAACACTTTTTTGGTGATGTGATGCAATTTCCTTTAGAATTTCATTTTCAAAAACTGATGCCTTTCCCGCAGCAAGTGGTGACCACGCTAGCATCTGCATATTATTTTTTTCTAAATATTCCTTTTCATCATTCCTTTGATAAAAAGGATTACATTCAATCATATTGACAGCTGGCTTAGTATCATTAAAAAATAGAAAATCTGCTAATCGATCCTGTTTAAAATTATCTACACCTAACGCTTTAATCTTACCTTCTTGATATAATTCTACCAATGCTTTATAAGCTCCATAATAATCATGATAAGGCTGGTGAATCAAATATAAATCAACATAATCTAATCCTAAACGCTCTAATGAACGATAAAAACCTGCTTTTGCTTTTTCATAACTTGTATCACTTACCCATAATTTAGTCGAAATAAAAAGTTCTTCTCTTTTAATACCGCTTCTTTTAATAGCACGTCCTACAGCTTCTTCATTTTCATAAGCCGCTGCTGTATCTATAAAACGATATCCTGTTTTTAAGGCCTGTAACACAGCTTCTTCACAAGCGTCTAAATCGGTCATTCTAAAGACCCCATAGCCAATACAAGGAATATGGATTCCATTATTCAATATTAATTCTTTCATTTATATTTCCTCCTTTTTCAAATTGATATGCTGGTCGATCTATTATTAACAAAATAAAAATTAAGATTGCTGTTAATGCCAAACTAACAGGATATACCATCATCAATGTAAAGAACGTCTTACTACCTTCAAAGACAAAATAAACCCATAGTATTCTTACACCACATACGCCTAGTATTGTCACAATCGCAGGCATAAAAGAAATCCCAAATCCTCTTAAATATCCTGACATCACTTCATAAAGCATACTAAACAAATAAGCTAAAAAAACTAATTTTAAACGGCTATATCCTATTTCAATAACCTCAGGATGACTATTAAAAATCCCTAACAATGATCTTCCAAACATGAGAATCATCATCATCAAAAATAACGATATCATGAAGTCTTCTAATAAACATAATCCCAATATTCTTTTACATCTTTTAATTTGTTTTGCTCCATAATTTTGTCCTACAAATGTCGTACAGGCTTGACTAAAAGAATTAAAAGTATAATATACAACCATTTCTATATTAAATGCTGCACTTGATGCTGCCATAACTTCTGTTCCTAAACTATTAACAGCAGATTGAATAACAATATTAGCTAAATTAAAGACAGCACTTTGAATTCCAGCAGGTAAACCTATTTTTAATATTTTCTTTAAACAATATTTATCTAACTTTATATCATAAAGAGAAATAATATAATTTCTTTTTAATAGTAAACAAAACAAAATGATTGCACTTATGGCATTTGCTATCACAGTAGCAATAGCAACACCATTAACGTTCATCTTAAAAACAATAACAAAAAATAAATTAAGTAAAACATTTAAAATACCCGAAAAAATAAGGACTAATAATGGTGTTTTCGTATCTCCGGTACTTCTAAAAACTGCCGTTTCAAAATTATATAAGAAAATAACCGGCATTCCTAAAAGATAATAACGCATATAAATTAAAGCATAAGGATAAACTTCTTTAGGTACACTTAATAAATGAAGTAAATAACCAATTATTCCTTCACCTACTATAGCCATGATGATGCCACCAATAATAGCCATAATAATAGAAGTATAGATAGCTTGGGATATTTCTTTTTTATCTTTTCGACCAATAGCGTTAGCAATAACAACATTGGTACCAAGCGAAATCCCAATAAACAAATTTAAAATCATTCCAATAATAGGACTATTCGCCCCTACTGCTGCAATCGCAACAGTACGATCCATACTAGCAAAATTTCCTACAATAGCCACATCAGAAGCATTGAATAATTGTTCTAATATACCCGTTAAAGCAATAGGCAATGCATAACGTGGTAACTTGTTATAAATAGAGCCATTTAACATATCTATTTTCGTACTTTCCATCTTTTTCCCCCCTTTATTCGATTTGTATTATAGATTCCTTCCCTAACAATAGCAAATACCTATTAACTATCATCTATCATAGTTTGTAGGAATGATTATTTCATGATAAAATAAAAATGAGGTGATCAAATATGGATATACGTGTTTTGCGTTATTTTCTTGCTGTAGCCAGAGAAAAAAATATTACTCGAGCTGCTAAAAGTTTACATATAACGCAACCATCTTTATCTAAACAGTTAATGGATTTGGAAGAAAATTTAGGAAAACAACTCCTCATCCGGGGTAAAAGAGAAATAACATTAACTGAAGATGGTCTTTTATTAAAAAAAAGAGCTGAAGAGATTATCGACTTAGTAGAAAAAACCGAGCAAGAAATCTCTACTGATGAAAATGAAATCATTGGTCATTTATATCTAGGAGGAAATACAACACCAACGGTATTAAATGCCATATCGCAATTAAATCAAGAATATCCAGATATTCAATTTCATTTCTATTCTGGTGATGCTATAGAAATAGGGGAAAAAATTGATCATGGAACACTTGATTTTGCAATCATGTTAGAACCTATAGATAATACTCAATATGATTTTTTATCTCTACCCGATACAACACAATGGGGTATCCTTATGGATAAAACAGATCCCCTTGCAACCAATCAAGTCATTACCAATAAAATGATTAAACAGCTTCCTTTAATCTTACATCAAAGAATAGGCCTTCAACAAAATATTGCTCATTGGGCTGAAACTGACTTAGATAAATTACATATTGTTGCTACTTATAATATTTTACATGGTGATCCCATTTACTTAATACAGCACCATTTAGGCTATTATCTTACAACTAGAGATTTATTGGGACCAACATTAGATGAACATTTATGTTTTATTCCTTTAAGTCCACAAATAAAAGAACATTATGCACTTGTCTGGAAAAAGCATACTCCCTTCAATAAAATAGCTAAACTCTTTTTAAAACAAATAAAAACATCTCATGATTAATTAGTGAGATGTTTTTATTATCGTTTCATATATAACAAAGGATAGGGATTTCCTTCTTCATCTAATTCAGTACGTTTATATACTTTAAAGCCTAGATGTTGATAAAAACCTACGGCTTGAGGATTTTGTTCATTGACAGTCAATTCATTCATATTATATTGTTCAATACAATAGGATATGACTTGTTTGCCAATCCCTTTTCCTCTTTGATCAGGTAAAAGAAATAACATTTCTAACTTTTGATTATTAATTCCAGCAAAGCCTATCTTTGCTTCTTCATCATTTTCAATAACGATCAAATGAGAAACCTCTTTTAAGGCAAGGGGAACATATTGTTCTATTTTATTTATTTGTTCATCTGTTAAAAATAAATGTGTTGCTTTTACTGACTGTTTCCAAATCTTTGTTAGTATTTTAATAATGTCTTCTGTTCTTTCATGTGTTTCGTATATTTTCATTTTTATTTTCCTTATTTATATAATTCGGGTCTTCTAAGTTGCGTGTAAGGCTTTTGTTTTCTTACATTTTGAGATTGTGCCATATCTATATCTACATACATGATTGCTTCTTGATCTTCAAGTTTAGAAACAACTTCACCACAAGCATCAACCACAATAGATTCTCCAGAAAAGTTCATCTTATCTTCTTTTCCTACACGATTACACATCGCTATTATCACACTATTTTGAAATGCTTGAACTCTTAATTCCCATTCAAACATATCTGAAGGTTCTGCTTTAGTATTAACAGTAGGAATTAAAATCAAGTCAGCTCCTAGTAATACTTCACTACGAATACTTTCAGGATAGTGTCGATCAAAACATACAACAATTCCTATTCTTCCAAATCTTGTATCAAATACTTTAAATTCATCATTAGCTGGAGTGTAATAATCTTGTTCATAAAATTGTTCAGCCTGTGCTACATGCACCATTTTTTGTATTCCTTGGATTGTTCCATCTTGATCAATTAAGATACTTGCATCATAAGTCTTTCCATCTTCTAAAAGATATACATTAGGAACTGCCATTATTTTATTTTCTTTACACACCTTACATAATTGATGAATAACTGGTGATTCCAAAGGCATAGCATACTTTGTTACATCTAAACTAGGGTATTGAGGAAAGAACTCTGTAAACTGCACTTCTGGAAATAAAACCAAATCGGCATTGTTGTTAGCTGCTTCTTTAATAGCTTGAATACTTTTTTCTAAGTTACTTTCTATTGTCCCTGAATTAGACATTTGCACTAACGCTAAACGCATGATACTCACCTCATAATTTTTTATTATAAATCTTCTTTATATGTTGATTGATTACAGCCACACTTACATCATATAGCGTAACCATCTTCTTCTGTGTCAACCATATATTCTCATTCTCATAACGCATTTCAATGCTACACTGCTGGTCATCACCAACAAAGGCAACAAAAGTTAAGTTTTCCGCTCCGCTAGAAAAAACGGATGTTGATTTGATCTTTTTTCTTTGCTAAATAACATCTCCTCTTTTTATCTCATTTCTATATTTAATATTCTTTATAGCCATCAACACTATCATAATCATTATAGTTTCATAATTATCAACAGACTTATTACCCTCTCGATTGTGGATTCAAATAAGTAATTGGATTCTGTGCTGATTGATTTAGCTTCAATTTGGCTATCGACTTTCCAATATAAAACTCTTCATTATCATCAGGTGGAAGTCCTTGTTCATATCTTTCATCCACGAAGAATAATCTATTCTCTGTTTTTGGTGTAAGAATGATATCTTGTCTTGGAAGTCTTTCCTTCGCTTCTTTACAAACAAACCACTTTGATGGCTTATATACAGCTAAAATTAAAGAATTATATACACCAAAAACATATTCTATTGTCTTGACTCTTTCTTTCGATGCTCTCCAAACACCTCGAACAGCATCATATAAGGCTTTTTCATCCATATCCCTTTGATAAAGTCTATTTATTTTAATAACTAGAATTTTGTGTCTGATATCCTTTTCTTCAAGTTCGATAGCACCATTTATTCTTTCAAACTCATCAACTGATAAAGCCTTTGTTGAATGGTGCCCAGCTACAATATTAGTAAGCCCTGCATCACTGATATAGTTAAAAGCATTAATTAGTGATGCCTCTGCAGCAAATGCCTCTTCTTCGGTCAAATTAGAATTAATAATGATTTTTTCAACTTCAAATCCGGCATTTTTAATGTCTGCAATAGTCTTTAGTTTTAATTTTACACTGTTAGGACTGTCTAAACTTTCTTTTTCATGTTCAAACACTCTATTTTTTGTACCTTTTCCAATATAGAAAATTTGCTTATTGCGAGGATCTATAAGCCCATACACATAATAGTCTCCAAGTGAAAGAAGAGTCTTCTCTGAAAATCTATCCATAGAAATCACCACCTATTTGTTACTCGTTTTAATTCGTACTCTATTTTAGAAAATTGATATCTGCTCAAACATAACCTTCACAACAGCAGCTATCTGTTTCATTTCCTCTTGAGTAACCACATTTCATTTCAATTTCTTACCAAAGTTTTGTAGAATCTAACCTATTATTCCGAAACACTTATATTCTTTTTATTGCATAATTCTCTAATCATGTCGGATGCCTTCATTATTATCCTTCATATTTCAATATATCTTTCCTTGTTATGTTATAAAAAGAATGATTTACATTTTCTATATTCACACACAAGTCCCATGTAAATTTTCTTTAATTAGCAACAAATTATATATTTTATAAAATACCATGATTTAATAACCTAACTAAAGAAAACAAAACTAGAAAATATATTAGAGTATTTTTACAAATTATACACTGCCTTTCCCCATGCCCATGAAAACACATCCTCTATGCCCATGTTTTTTTAATTTCATAACCTCATCTTCAAAACTTTCTGCTATATTCCTGTTCCGATCAATGAAAATTGTTTCTTTATTGTAATTGGTCACCTTTGTCCAATCAAAAGATCCATGAACCACTGTGTATAAATCAATTATGCAAAATTTATCATGCATTATATTCTTGTACAACGATTCTATCGAAACCCAATATGTACAAAAATCATCCTCCAAATTAAAATCTGCATTTCTATTTTTTACATTATCATCTAGTACTATTTCAATTACCAATCCTCTTGTTTCTTTTTAAATAGTTCTTGATATAACACAGGATCAGTAAACCATGCCATTGCAATCCATATCACATACTTGGCCGCTCTAATTTCTTCAATAATTTGTTTTTAAATACTTTCAAACAACACTTCTCGACTGACGTCTTCATTATTAGATAGCATCCCTGGTTTAAAAAATACATCGGCTAACATATATTTATCACTGACCGGATATATTTCTTCACATAACTCTTTAATATATTTTGAATACGATTTTAACTGAACCAACTGATTAGATATAATACTGATATAAATATACTCCTTACATTGATTCCAAATTCCACTGTAAGCAAATGCCCCTGTCTTTTCAAACATTATATTACATATTTTGAGTAAATTAATAACTTCTTATCTTTTCTCATATTCTCCAATTGAAACCATATCAATCAATAATTTTTTGTATTCCTACTCTGTCACAGCAATTTTCTCATTTCTATTGTTTTTTATAATTTTGATTACATTCTTTACAAGTTTGGGTCCAAATTTCTTAGCACATGCAAGTATGCTTGCTAATCCTACCCCGGCAACAACGTTATTGACGCTTTTTTGGCACTTAGGACAAAGTCCTGTTTTATTATTTGAATCTATAATTATTCTCCCACATAAACATATTTTTTCAGCTTCATCTTTTTTCTTCATCACTAATATCCTCCAACGAAACAACATAAACATCATTATTGTAGTCACCACGCATACTTAATTCTAATGACTTAATGCCGGATTCTAATACTGGTCGCATTTCTTTTGAAAAAGTATGCCAACAATTCATATTCGACTTATCATAAGGAAAGTAATTATGCATCAATTCAGCCGTTGACAATTCCTTCCTTGTAACTGGTTTTGTAAGAAAATCATACATTACATGCTGATACTGCTGAAACACTAATCTAGCTGTTTTCATTTCGCCCATACATTCTAGTAATTGCATACGTACACCCACATATTTTGTCGCAATTTGCATGTCACTGATCAAATAACACATGTAGCTATTAATTTGATTCCCTAACTGCAAAAACGGCATACTTGTGCGTCTTGCAAAACGCTTTGATGTTGTTTCTATATCCGCATAAATTGCATTCAAAGCCGTTCGGATTTTTCCATCGGCTTCTTTTAATAGCTTATTTCTATCTTCTTCCTTTTCTTTTGTTTCAGCTTCTAATACCAATGATCTAGCATCCAAAAACGGAACTATAATATCACGATCCCTATCTTTTTCAAGCTGATAGGTTTGAATTTCCTTAATGTCTGCCAATTTTATATATATCTGGCTCATTTGAAGTTGATTACCGATACTTCTTGCAGTTTCAATATTTTCAGAATTATTTATGACCTTTTTTAGTGTAACATCTTTTATTCTCACATCATTTTCATCTAAAATAACGGCTCTAAGATTTCCATCAACTTGTTTTGAATTACCAACCTTATATATTCCTTTTTTAAGTTTTATTTTTACATCAATAGGCAAATTATCAAAATCTGGAAGAAGAGTAATATCTCCTTTCATGATAATGTTAGCCTGATGAACAACATCATTTATAATCCCCAAGTCTGCTATGGGAAGTTCTGAAACAATTTCTAAATTACTCTGTTCTCGTAAGGACAGTGACATTTGTTGAACATATCCATCAAAGAAATCACTCATTGCCGCAATATTGTGACCATATTTGTCTTCCTCTGTCTTAAATATAACAAGTGACCTTTTAGGTTTAGTATCCACTAATTTTGTACTGCTTAATTCTGTTTTTTTATTAATTTCACTCATTATAGATACCTCCTCGTTGCACTCTATCTCTCTAATTATAATTATATCTGTTTCTGATAATACCCAAGCACTTCTTCCAATATTTTTATCAAATCATATGATAAGCCAAAATACTCAAATAAAGTGTAGATAAAATACTCCGAACCTTTAGCAATTAACTTTTTTCCACCGTGTTTAGAATCCAAATAATTGCACTATCTTTGTGCATCTCCATCTTCTCCTGCAGTAGAACCTATATAATTTTTTTCGTTATGAGTGTCTGTTAGACAATATACTTCGGTTATCTTTTTTATGTTTAATGCCTCATAATATGTAGGCATTATTATTCCATTAAAAATATCAGCCAGACGATTATAAGGAAAATGAACTCTATCATAAACTCCAAAGTTCTCATCACTATATAAGCATGGCAGTATTTCTTTTACAATTGCCTAATCAAGATACTTACCGAAGTTAAATACATACCTTGAGAAAGCATTACCTTTCTTACATTTAATAATCAGCCTGCCCAATAATGACAAAAATCTTTCCAACACATTTGCAGTTTCCCACTCATAAGCAGGAACATCTATAATTTCTACAGCTGAAACCAGCAACCATTCATCATCATTCATTCGTACAAAACTAAATATCCACTGTCCTGGATATAAATTATGCTGTTTCCCATGCCCTCCCCAATAAGACCAATCGGAACAACTGCCGGACATCTTTTCAACCTCACTGTGTTTGAGCCATCTGTCAAGGAACGGCTGCCCGCCACTACCGGCCTGCATATTAAATTCAATTTTGCTGTTTTGAATCTTTTCGTTCGTAAGATTCAAAACTTTATTCAATAATAAATTCATAATCAGCCCTCTTTCAATTGAGGAGTTTCTTATATCCCAAAGAATACTGTCAACTTTCTTAATACTTGATATTCCTTTATCTGTTTCTAAAAAGACGGCTGATATTTTTTACTACACCGATATCAGTAAGCATTCTTCTATCATTCTATGAAATGCAAGATGAGCAGAATCTTTCTTAGCAAATGCAATATCTATATGAATATTGACTTATTTCCAGTTATTCTACCCAGATACAAACTTTGTCAGTCCAAAATTTGTGCTCTTAAGCTATCCTGTTGTTCCATAGTATTGGACCTAATACGAGCACAAATGACAACGTATTTCATTGACCTATTTGTATTAACCGGAATCATTCTCACTTTGTCAGGTATATTCGCAGTCTGATTTTCAATTCTAAAAATCTCGAAAAATTCCTTATTTCAAGTCCTTTTCAGCCACTCTTGACAACAACGCAATACTTTCCACGTGACTGGTATACGGAAACATATCATACAAATACATATCCTGTGTTACATAACCATACTTTTTAAACATCAATAAATCTCTTACTTGGGTTGTAGGATCACATGAAATGTAAACAACCTGTTTAGGCTGTAATTGATTTGTAGCTTGAATGAATTCTTTCGTTGATCCACTACGAGGTGGATCCATAATCAAGATATCCACCTTTTGTTTCTCTTTAGCCATATCTTTCATAAAAGATGTAGCATCTGCATTAATAAAATGAATATTCTCTATCTTATTCATTCTTGCATTATTTTTAGCGTCTTTTACAGCATCTTTATTTAATTCTACACCGATGACTTGTTTGACTTGATTTGAAAGTGTCATTCCTATTGTTCCTATACCACAATAAGTATCAATAGCGACTTCATTTCCTTTTACATTTAATAAAGATAAAGCTTTTTGATATAATGCTACACATTGATCATGATTAATTTGATAAAAAGATTTTGATGATATTTTATATTGTAAACCACATAATTCATCTACAATAAATCCTTTTCCATAAAGAACTTTCTCTTCTTGTCCTAAAACTATTGGGGTTTTCCTTTTATTAACATTCATCACAATGGTTTTAATAGAAGGAAATGCCTTTACTAATTCCTGACAAAAATTTTTAGATCCTCTCATCATATTTTCATTACATACAAGTACAACCATTGTTTGGTCTGTTTGTACTGCCCTTCTAATTAATACATGTCTTAAAAAACCTCTTTGTCTTTTTTCATCATAAATAGATACCCGATATTTCTTTAACATTCTTTGTATTTTTTTTAATATCTCATCCATAATAGGTTCATGTAATAAACATGTATCATAAGGCACAATACGATGACTACTTTCTTCATACAATCCATATTGATATTGTTGATTAAAAGCAACAATAACTTTATTACGATATCCAGTTTCATGAGGTGAACCTTGAATATCATGTACATTTATTTTAAGATTATTTTTCTTAACTAATTGTTTAATTTTATTTGTTTTATCTATTAATTGTTGATGATATGATTCATTACTATAAAAACATCCACCACATCTTTTAAATATCGAACAATTGGTTTTCATACATTCCATCCTTTACACTTTAGATACAATTATTATATCATAAGTGACATTGTTTGAAGAGAATAATAAGTAGTGTTATAATCTAAATCGAGGTGAAAATATGAGTAAAGTAGATATTATTTCTGGCTTTTTAGGAGCTGGAAAAACAACACTAATTAAGAAATTAATTAACGAAGCTTATTATGATGAAAAGATTGTATTAATAGAAAATGAATTTGGAGAAATTGGTATTGATGGTACCTTCCTTCAAGATTCAGGTGTCACTATTAATGAAATGAATTCTGGATGTATTTGTTGTAGCTTAGTTGGTGATTTTGAAACATCTCTTAAAGAAGTGTTAGAAACATATCATCCTGATCGTATCATTATTGAACCATCAGGAGTAGGTAAACTAAGTGATGTTATCAAAGCAGTACAAGATGTTCATAGTCATGATATTGAACTAGAGCATTTTATTACTGTTGTAGATGCTAAAAAATGTCGTATGTACATTAAAAACTTTGGTGAATTCTATAATAACCAAGTTGAATATGCTTCACTTATTGTATTAAGTCGTAGTCAAGATTTAACAGAATTCCAATTAAATGAATGTTTAGAATTATTAAAAAATATTAATGATCAAACACCTATCATTACTACACCATGGGATAAACTTGATGGTCAAGATATTTTAAATGCTGGTCTTGTAGATTTACAACATGAAATCTTAGAAGATGAACATGAGCATGCTTGTTGCGAACATCATGAACATGATCATGATCACGAATGTTGTGGACACCACGATCATGATCACGATCACGAATGTTGCGGTCATCACGAACATGACCACGATCACGAATGTTGCGGTCATCACGAACATGATCACGATCACGAATGCTGTGGTGGACATCATCATCACCATGCTGATGAAGTATTCCAAAGTATTGGCTTTGATACAGCTAAAAAATACAGCAAAGAAGAATTATCTGATATCTTAAATAAATTAAGCAACGAAAATGTTTTACGTGCTAAAGGATTTGTTGATAGTGGTGATACAGACTGGTGGTATTTTGATTTAGTACCAGAAGAATTTGAAATTCGTTTAGGAAAACCAATGTATACAGGTAAAATTTGTGTTATTGGTAAAGATATTGATGAAAATAAAATGAAGGAATTATTTTTAGGATAGTATGGAAAACAAAGTAAGAGTCTATTTATTTACAGGATTTTTGGAAAGTGGGAAAACATCATTTATTCAAGATACTGTTTTAAATGATGATTTTCATTATAATGAAAAAACCCTTATTCTTTCCTGTGAAGAAGGTGTTGAAGCTTATAATGAAGAAGCCTTAAAAAAAGCTGATTGTGATGTCGTTTACGTAGATGATGAATCAACGATTACGCCTGATTATTTAAGTGAACTTAACCAAAAATATCATCCAACTCAAGTTATGGTTGAATATAATGGTATGTGGAATAGTCAAGAGTTCATTCACGAAAAATGTATTGATCCATGGATGGTTGTCCAAGTTCTTACAACAATCAACGCTGAAACATTTGATATTTATTATAATAATATGCGAAGCCAATTCGTAGATCACATCACTCAAAGTGATTTGGTTATTATTAATAGATGTGATAAAAACACTAAAAAATACGTAGTACGTGGCAGTATTAAATCTTTAAATCCTCGTGCTCAAATCATTTATGAAAACAAAAATCATCAAATAGAAAACATTACCAGTGATGATTTACCATATCAATTAAGTGATGAATATATTGAAATCAAAGATATGGATTATGGTATTTTCTGTATGGATATTATGGAACACCCAGAAAACTATGAAAATAAAACTTTAAAACTTAAAGCTCAAGTTATTGGTAGAGATAAAATTTTAAAAAATGGTTTTGTTTTTGGTAGACAAGCCATGGTATGTTGTAGTGAAGATACGCAATTATTAGGACTTGTATGTGTAAGTCCTCTTGCTGATAAATTGATTCCTCATGAATGGTTAACTCTTGAGGGCACAATTGCTGTAGAATTTGATGATTCTATTCAAAGTCAAATTCCTATTTTATATGTTGATAAAATAGAACCTGCTAAACCATTAGATAATGATTATGTTACATTTGATTAGAAGTCTTAGACTTCTTTTCTTTAAAAATAAAAAAGGCCGAAGCCTTTTTTATTTTTAGAGAAAAGAGATATCTATTATTTACCTGGCATATCTATTCCAGAATTTATGATATCAAAATCATAAATTAAAGAGAAGAACGAATTATTGAAGATGTCTTTGTTAAAATGTTTTAGGTAAATGTGTTTTTTATATTGTTCACTTAATTTGATGGAAAGGTAAATATAATTTTACAATATAATGTCTTCAATATTTAATTATGTTGTTTTCTCTTTACAAGTATAATTTATCACAATTTGTCTTTTGTTAAAACATTTTAGGGCCATCATGTAACATGTAACCGACTTTGAAACAAAATGTTAAGATATTCTCTTTTTAATGAATATAATACCTAATAAACTCATCATCAATATCACAAATAATCCTGTTAAGTTTGTAGAATCAGTATCTTTTGTTTCTACATTTTCTTTTCTATTTACTTTTTCGTTCACTGTTTTATTTTCTTGAACAGTATCATTTGATCCTGTTTTATCATTATTCACTTTTTCAATTTGTTTATAAGCGCTTTGTAGTGAACTATACATTTGATCAATTTCTGCTTGAGTTGCATTATCATTATTTAATAATTCTTTACTTTGATTCAATAAAGTAATAAGTTTACCTGTATTTTGATATTGACCTAAATCAAGTTTTTCTATTTCTTTAACAAGTCCACTCAATTTGTTTTTGTCAGCTTTTAAAACTAAACTATTTAACATAGTTGTTAAAGATTTTGTCATATCATCTATTTCTGTTTGTGTCACATCTACTTTACCTAATAATGCTTTTGCTTTTGCAACCTCACTGTCAAGTTTTAATAATGAAGCAGGTGTATACTGACTTCGATCAATAGATGTTGCTTTAATAATAGTGTTTTGTAATTTTTCTTTGTTTACTTTTAATTGTAAAGAATTGAATGCTTGTTGTAACTCTTGAGTTGCTTTATCAACCTCTTCTTTTTTAGGAACTTCTTTTTCATATGCATCTTTTGCTTGTTGATATTTTGTTTTTAATACTTGTAATGATTGATCACTATATTTTGATTCACCAACATTCTCTACTTTATCTAATAATGCTTTTAAATTTTGATATGATTCTTGAGTTACAAGATTATCTCTTACATTGTATAAATCTTGATAAGCTTTTAAAACATCATCATTTGTTGCTTGATCATTATCAACAACTGTTTGTGCCTTTTGTAAATAAGTATCTAATTCATTTAAAGTTGCTTCTAGATATAATGAACGATCTAATTTATTTATTTCCTCCATTAAAGCAATTAAGTCTGTTTTATCTCCTATTAAAGCAAGTTGATTCTTTGCTTCTGTTAATTCATTACACATGTTATCAACTGTTTCTTGACTACTATTTTTATCATTATAGACATCTTGAGCTTTTGCTAATTTATCTTTTAATTGTTCAAAAGAAGCTGATGTATATAATGTTTCATCAAGTTTACTGTATTCATCAATTAAAGTTTTTAAGTAATCAAAACTTGCTAATTTTGTAAGACCAGTTATGCTATCTTGTAAATCTTGTTTAGCTTTTAAGATGCTTGATGAAGTCGCATCTGCATCATTCATGACTTTAAGTGCATCATCTAATGCTTGTTTAAAACGTTCGCTAGAACTTGGTGTATAAACTGAAGTATCAATATCTAAATTCATATAGTATAAATTTGTAAGTTCACTTTTATCTAACGCTTCACCATAAACTTCTACTTCCCATAATGAATATCCATAAATGCTACCTGGTTTAACTCCTTGCATTTTTACATATCGAGCAGTTACACCATTGTAGTTATAAGTTTCAATACCACCATTTCCATTTGTTACATCGCTAATATCTTGCCAATCTTTACCATCTAATGATACTTGAATCTTATATTCTGTTGCACCACTACCTTCCCAATTTAATTTAATTTGATTAATATTGTAATAATCATCTAAATCTACATAAATCCATTGATTAGATACATCATCCTGATTATCTTTTTGTCTTAAAGAAACCCATCTTGATTCTTTATCTTTAGTTGCATCTTCACTGCCATCAAAAGCTTTTGAAGCCCCATATTGACTCTTGTATTCACTAGAAGCATAAGCTTTTTTATTTAATGCTAAATTTGTTGTAGTTGGTTGTTTAACACGAAGACCGTAAACTTCAAATTCCCATAACGAATATCCATAAATACCTGAAGGTTTTAAACATTCAACTCTTACATATCGAGCAATACTTTGATCAGCATAGTCAAATGTTCTTTCTCCTGATTTTCCGTCATTTACAACAGATAAATCTTTCCAGTTTTTACCATTTGATGAAATTTGAATCTTATAATCTGTCGCACAAGCTCCTTCCCAATCTAAGACAATCTTAGATATATCATAGTAGTTTTCTAAATCTACATAAATCCATTGATAATCAACATTTTTATCTTGATTTTCTTTTTTTCTAACTGATACCCAGCGTGATTCACTTCCTGTAGTTTTATCTTTACTACCATCAAATGCTTTAGATGCACTATATTGAGATTTAAAAGTACTAGAAGAGTAGGCTGGTTTATTTAAGGCGATATTTTGATTTTGATTCACTACTGAAGATTCTTTACCATAAACTTCAATTTCATTAATACCAATACCATAATTTGTATTGCTTACACGTCTTGATTTATAAGAATGAATCTTTAAATAACGTCCATAGATAAAATCATCATAAGTATGAATATCTCTTAATGATGTGTTTGTTTTAGATTCACTGACAACATTCCAATTTTGTTTATCATCCGATACTTCAATTGTATAATCATCGGAACATGCACTTTCCCAATCAATTTGAATCTTATTAATTTTAGAATATTTTTCTAAATCAATAATAATCCAGTTATCATCACTAGCACGTTTAGAACCCCAACGTTTTTTCAAATCACCATCAACTGCATTTTCTTTTTTCAATTCTTCACTGTATTGTGAGCTTACTTCTACTGGTTTATTTAAAGCAATATTATCGTAATCAACCTCTTCTTGTTCTTCACTACCATAGGCAACAAGTTCAAAAAGGCTGACACCATAATTTTTACCACTGACAATTCTTGTTTTAGTTGAATGAATCTTTAAATAACGTCCAGAAACTGCTTCATCAAATATATATTGATCTTTTAAAGATTCATTTGTTTTTAATTTATCTTTGACTACAGTCCAATTTTGTTTATCATCAGAAACTTCTATGCTGTATTCATCCGAACATGCTGCTTCCCATAAAAGATCAATTGCATTAATTGTGCAGTTCTTTTGCAAGTCTACAATAATCCAGTTATCATCACTGTCACGTTTAGAACCCCAGCGAGTATTCGTATTTCCATCAATAGCGTTTTCTTTTTTCAATTCATCACTATATTGTGAACTTACTTCAACTGATTTTTTATATGTTAGATTTGCTTTTTGATCCCAAGTTATTTCTTTAATTTGATAATTGGCATCATTTGATTTTTTCATCACAATTTTAATATAAGGATAAATACCATTAATATCGATACTGTCTTGATTTGATTTTGTTTTTTGATTAACATTCTTTAAGAAAGTATAGTTAATACCATCTTGAGAAGTATAAATATCATAGTCTAATGCGTAATGATCACCCCAAGTAATATTAAGTTTTGAAAGATATTGATCTTTTCCGGTAAATATTGTTAACCATTCTTCACCATTAGTTTGACTTTGCCAATATGTTGTTTCATCATTATCAAAAGCACATTCTATTTCATGTGATGAAGTTGATGAACTTGCTTGATAAAGATTACTCTCATTTTCTTTTAATGTTAATGATGATCCTGTATAAGGAGCAACAGGACTTAAGAAAGTTGTATTTGTCTTTGTGTTATTATATTCTAATTGAACATTTGTTGTAACACTGCTTTGGCTATCTGATGTAGCAAGTGTCATCTTTCTTTCATCTGTTGATTCATCAATAATAAGACTGCAAGGTTGATCAACTGTAATTTTATATCCTTTTTTATATTCCAATGTTCCGGCTTTATAGAAATTAATTTGTGTTTGTTTTAATGTTTCATGTCTTACAGCTTGAACATTTTCATTATTTGCAACAATCGTAATTGGATTGTTAGTAGCATATTTTGATACTTGATCACTTGTTTGATTTGGTAAAATAATATAAGAATAACTTTGATTGTTTGGTTTTAATCCATGATTAATATAAGCTTTAAATGTTCTTGGTGTTGTTTCCTTTTTTTCTTCAGCCCATAATGATGGATTATCCTTTTGATAAGCATTTGAAACTGTAACAGTTGTTTCATCAGGGAAAATATAACCAATTTTATTGTTATATACCCATTTAGCATCATTCACTTCTTTTGTTGTATCTTTAGATATTGCTGTTCCATCAACTAAAACATCATCAGCTTTTGCTTGATTTAATGTTGTATGAATTTCTGTTGATTCACTAGAAGTAATACCAGAACCTAAAGCCACAATTTCATCATCAAAGAAGAAATAACCTTTGTTAACTTGTGTTCCTTTTTTATCCATAGCATAAGCAGTGGCTCCATATTGACCATTTGAAACACCAATTGTGTGGCTTGTACCATTTGTAAAACGTCCCGCATTAGAATAATCTTGAACGACTCTTGCTGCCGTTGTTGTACCTGGACAGTGTGCCCAATCATATGTAGGATATACTGTTGTATATTCATTACCATCAACAGAAATAGTAGATGCTGCTGAAGAAGTCCAATAAATCAATTGTCCTTGATTTCCATTAGGCCAACTTCCACGCCATTCACCACCAATAATTTCATCAGAATCCATCTTGATATTGACCCCATATCCATTTCTCATATGAGATGCATATCCTGATCTCCACATATAATAATTTCCATTTTTACCATTAGAAGCTTGAGGGTTTTCAATATTATTTAAAATATCTTGATATTGTTTAGCATGAACTTGATCAGAAGCAATCATTCTTTTTAAAGGTTCAATATATTCTGCTGCATAATTTTTATATCCTACAGAATATTTATATTCACGATATCCTAAATATAATTCTTGTAAATCTCCACGGATAGTCCAACTTGTACCATTAATCATATAATCAGCCATACGATTGATAACATCTTCACCAAGTGAAAATGATGTATCTCTAAGCATATAAATCCAAAAGCTCATATCTCTAAACATAGACATACCATAGCCATTAGAATAGAACTGTTTACCATGCATATAGAAACTATTATCTACTTGTACTGCTTCTGCTGTTTTATTATCCTTTTGAGTAACTAAACAGTAGCTCAAGTAATTTTCTACCATGTCTTGTAAACGCGTACTATCATCTGTAAGTAATGCATAATAAACATAGTTTTGATCAAACCATAAATTATTTTGACCAGTACCATATTTTACTGGTACTTTTTCAAGAAGTTTGTCTAACATGATATTTTCTACATCATCATCAACAACATCTTCTAAAAATAAAGCAATACGAGAAAAACGTAATTGTACACCTACTTGATTTTCCCACCAGTTTGTTGAACGAGGATTTTGCTCCTTCCAATACTGTAATGCTTTTTCTAATTTATCAACGACTTCTTGTTTTTGATACAAAGCATTACCTTCTTTACTATATGCAATCGCAATCGCTTGAAGACGATCTAACGCTAAATAAGGAGACCATGCTGCTCCGTTAGCGGCATTATTGTTTGCTTTGTAGTTGACATCATCAAAAGATCCATCTTCTTGAATAAGTTTTAAATAGCTATCAGCTTTTGAAACATAACAAGTTTCTACTTTTGATCCATCGTCTATCGTATCTAACGATAAGAAGTAGTCTTTTAATCTTCCTTTAATTGTTTCGATTTCTTGACTTGATGTTAAACCAAATGTCACTTGAATTGATGAAAGTGACATTGTAAAGACAACAAATAAAGAAACCATGACTTTTAATATTTTCTTCATTTTACGCCCTCCTGTAAACGCTTTCTAATTATATATTGCTACCTCTTTACTTTAATTTCAATTTAGATTAACTTGAATATTTATTTTTTTAAAGAATCTCGCTCAATAATTTTAGTTGATAATAATTGTGTCATTTGCACATCATCTATACGATGAATACGATCAATAAGCTTATTCACTGCTATTTGTCCCATCAATTCCTTTTGTACTTGGACTGTCGTAAGTTTTGGCATAGTCTTATTACATAAAGGTGTATCATCAAACCCTGTAATTCCTATGTCATCAGGAACTTTGATATTCATTGAATTTAATGCATTAAGTAGTGCAAAGGCATTAGAATCATTTGCACATATAAAAACATCAGGAAGTTCTTTATTCTTTAATAATTCAACTATTTTATCAATTCGATTATCTAATACATATTTTTCAGTATCATGTAAAATAGAATATTTTTTAATATAATCATCAACACGAGAAGTAACATGCCTATTTGTTAAAGCATGCTTATACCCCATAAAACGTTCTGAAAAACTTAATGAATAATCTAAATCACCAAAAAAGCCAACATTTTTATAACCTTTATCTAACACATGATTTGTTATTAAATAACCACCTTGTTTGTTGTGAGTTAAAACACAATCACAAGTATCTCCTAGTGATGTAAAATCAACAAGTACCACACATACTCCTGTTTTCTTGAGCTTATTTAAATTTGTATCCGATATTTTACCAACGACTAAAATACCGGCAACTTTACGTTCAAGAATACAATCTGGAAATTCAAAATCGTCATCTTCAAAATAATTAAGAATTGATGAATATCCTTTATTTCTTGCTTGTTCTACAATTGAACGTAAAACAATAGAATAAAAGTGTCCTGTATTAGCATAGTAACTTTGCATTAAAATACAGATATTTGTTTTAGAAAAGACAGAAAGATAATGATGTTTTTCATTAATATATCCCATTTCATCTGCTGTTTTTAATATTTCTAAACGCATGGCATCACTCACACCCGGTTTTTCATTTAACGCTATGGACACAGCATTAATTGATATATTTAATTTTTTAGCAATATCTTTCATTGTCACTTTCATTGTCTTATATCTCCTTTTTATAAATCTTCTCCATTACTGGCAATGACTTTTTTATACCATTCAAATGATTTCTTTTTAATTCTTTTCATATCCTTTAAATCATCATTGTCCCTATTTACATATACAAAACCATATCTTTTCTTCATTTGTGCACGACTACTTAAGATATCTATTGGTCCCCATGATAAATAACCGCGACAATCGACTCCTTCACTTACTGCTATCTTCATTTGTTCAAGATGCTTTCTCATATAATCTATACGATAATCATCATTGATTTGACCATCAACTATTTGATCATCATAACCATATCCATTTTCAACAATATAAATAGGCATTTCATAACGATCATATAACTGTCTTAAAGTAATGCGTAAACCAATTGGATCTATCGTCCAACCGAATTCAGACATTTCTAAATAAGGATTCTTTTTAATCACTACATCTTCAATATTAGTTAAACTCTCTTGTCCATAATGACTAATTGTAGACATATAATAACTAATAGCTAAAGCATCTGTTTTCCCTTTCTTTAAAATATCAAAATCATTTTCTTCCATATCAGGCATTGTTCCTTCATTTTTCATATTAGCTAAATAATAAGAATTATAATGTCCTCTAGCAAATACATCTAAGAAAACAAAGGCTTCACTTTGTGCTTTCATAGATTCTAATGTATCTAAAGGATGACAAGTTTCTGGATAACTTTGAACAATTGTTGCCATTCCTAAAACAAGTCCACCCTTTTCATGAATATATTCATTAACCAAACTGTGAGCAATTAAAGTATTATGCATAATTTGATTATCAAATCTTATTGGATTTTCACCTTCAGGACAAACAGCACCAAAAAACATTTTTGGACCTTTTTGTAAGATACCATTTTGTTCATTAAAGATAATCCAATATTTCACTTTATGACTATAACGATCTACTAATTTTTTACATAGTTCAACAAAGATATCAACAACCTTTCTACTAGCAAAACCATTATATTTTTCATATAAAAATACTGGCATTTCAAAATGATAAAGTGTAGGAATAGGCTCTATTCCCCTTTCTATTAATCCATCAATAAAATGATCATAAAAATCAAATCCTGCTTCATTATAAGTTTCTTCATCACTCATTAATCTAGACCAATCAAAAGAAAAACGATAAGCGTTAAATCCTAATTCTTTATATAAATCAAAGTCTTCTTGATAACGATGATAACTATCAATACCATCTTTAAAATCAGAAAACTTTCCTGATACTGTCAAATCACAAACAGCAGGAACTTTACCTCCTTCTAAATAACCACCTTCACTTTGATGAGCTGTAACAGCTCCTCCCCATAAAAAATCTTTTCTTAACATACAAATCTCCTTTTCTATGTATCATCTTTAATGATATAAAGTCATTACTTGAAATTCAAGTAGCATTAACTTGAAAAAGAAAAAAGGTGTCTTATCGACACCTTAAAATAAATTTAATAAAATTTCTTATTTAAAGAGAAAAGAGTACATATAAAAGATTTAGCATCATTCGTATCTTGAAAACTAATGTTTGATCCACTTATATATTGCGCTGCATCATTCCATTCATGAATAGAATAATCATCCGAATCAATTTGTTTTAGTTCATCAACTTGATTATTTGTCATATAAAAGTTACTGCATAAATCAGATATATATAACCCACCACTAATCTCTCTCATACGTTCTAATAATTCCATACTTTCCTCCTTAGTTATATCTTATTCATATTTTCTTTTCAATAATGTTAATCCTAAAATAGCACCAAACAATCCTAATGCATAAGTTAACATCATTGTATCATCACCTGTTTTTACAGATTTTTTAGAAGCCTTTTTCGCTTTAGATGATTTCTTAGTTGTTTGTGTATTACTTTGATTACTATTGTTAGTTGATGAACCATTATTATCTGATGGTTGTTGAGTACCACTATCATTATTTGAAGAATCATCTTCAACAAATAACGCATAAAGAGTTACATCTTGACTAATTGGTTGGTTAAAATCAAAAGCATTTTGATAATTTTCATCGCTATACCATCCCTTAAATACATATCCTTCTTTTGTAGGATTAGCAGGTTTAGTAAGTTTAGAACCTTCAGTTACTGTTTGTTGTTGTCCATTAATTGTAACAGTATAAATCTTTAAGAAATGTTCATATAACTGTACATCATCTTTTACACCTTGTGCAAAGTCAAATTTATGAGTGTATTGTTCATCAGTGTACCATCCGTCAAAGACATACCCTTCTTTTGTAGGTTCAGTTGGTTTATCAATGATTGTGCCTTCAACAACAGTTTGTGTTTGTCCATTTATTGTTACAGTACAAATCTTTAAGAAATGTGGGTATAAATGAACATCAGTTGTGACACCTTTTGTAAAATCAAATTTGTTTTTAAATTGTCCATCACTATACCATGCATCAAAGACATATCCTTCTTTTACTGGATCAGCAGGTTGTGTGATAATTGTACCTGCTTCAACAATTTGTTGTTTACCATCAATTGTAACTGTGCATAAACGTACAAAATGAGGATAAACAGTGATTGAACTTGTTATTGGAACATCAAAATCAAATGGTGTTGTATAAGATGTATCTGTATACCAACCTTTAAATACATATCCATCTTTTGTAGGATCTGTAGGTTGTGCAACCTTTTGTCCATCTTCTACTTCAATAGTTTGCCCATTCATTGTTACAGTATGCACAGCAACAAAATATGGATAAATTTTTGTATCACCTGTAATTGGTTTGCTGAAGTCAAATTCTTGAGTATGATCTTCATCAACATACCAACCTTTAAATTTAAATCCTTCTTTAAATGCATCATTTGGTTTATCAATAGTTGTTCCCTCTTCAACAACTTTTTTATCACCATTGATATCAACAGTTACTAATTTTACATATTTAGCATAAATATCAATATTATGATCAATGGATTCATTAATATCAAATGCATCATTACCAGTTTGATCTTTATACCAACCTTTAAATGTATAACCTTCTCTTTCACTAGGATCAGCTAATTGTCCTAATTTGTCTCCTAGTTTGACTTTTTGAACTTGTTGACTAGCAGCATTAGGATGAACTGTCACATTAACATAGTCATCTACATATTCATCAGCAACAGTCATAATATCTGATCCATCTATTTTAGGTATATTATAGTTACTTGGATTACCATTATTACGATAAATTTCTCCTAGTGTTGTTAATTTACCAAGTCTTGACTCATCAATTCCATTAGATATATCTGCTTTGTTATAGAAAAGAGCACTAGATGACCCATTAAAACTTGTACTATCAAAAGTAAACCAAGCATATCTTTCAACAAAATCTAAGTTATTTAATTTTTTCATCAAAATAGCCATATATTCTTGAACTGCTTGATTATGTTCACTTTGCTTTCCGTCATATGGATGCCAGTTAGCATCATTGGCAGAAGCAGCATGTTCGGTAATCCAGATTGGTTTAGTATATTTTTCATATACGTTAGTAAGGTAAGTTACAAAACTATCCGCCGCTTTTTCTGGTGTAAAGCCTGTATTATCATTATCCAAACCAATATAACCTGGATATGTATGAATCGTAATAAAATCATCTTTGACAGATATTGCTCCCCAATAGTTTTCAAACCAACAATTAGCATCAGTTGTACTACCCATTGTTGCCGGTGAACCAATTCTTAAACCACTATCATGGAAATCTTTGTTATATGAAGCAGCTACATCTGCCGCAATATTTGATTCATTAACATAATCTGGTTCATTAAAACTTAAAACTGTACTATATCCTTTTGCTTTTAAATTAGCTAATGTATTTTTGATATTAGCACTATTGTTATAAATCATTGGTACGTAGTCTAAATCATGATTAGCTACATTTGTTTCATCAAATGGTTGTGTTCCCCAGTTATAATACCAAGATAATCCTAAGTTTTGTGAATAAGACAAAGAATTACTTGCTCCATTATTTTCTGAATAGAAACCTAAACCTTTTTTTGATACAAAGAAATTTCTAATACTTGTAGATACTTTCGTATCATTGTCTAATACTGCTAAAATTTTAATTTGATGTTTTTCTACTTTTGTAGAATAAACACTACAACTTAATTGTTTTCCATTTTGTTCAATTTGAACATTTTGTAAACTACCATCTAAATAAACTTCATATTTTTTTACATCAGTATTTTCTAATGCATACCATTTAATTTCAATTGGACCGGCAGGAACAAGTTGTCCTTTTTGTGGATAACTTACCGCTTCCGTCTTCCATGAATTATATGGATTAACATATTCTTCTGCTTTAACAGCAGTACAATCAGGAGTAAAGAACAACATCGCACTCATTAGTGCGACAGCTGTTCTTTTGATAAATTTTCTTTTATTCATATTAATGAGCTTTCTTTCTCTTTAATACGACAAATGCAACGAATGCTACACAAGCAAATAATACATATCCTAAGATTTGTTGATTATCACCAGTAAGAACTTTACTTAATGCATTTGATTTTTTAGTAGTTGTTTGTTTGTTTCCTGATTGATTATTTTTGTTTGTATTGCTTGTATTTGTTGGTTTTGATGGATCTGTTGGATCTGTTGGATCTGTTGGATCAGTTGGATCTGTTGGATCAGTATCCCCATCATCCTTTAATCTTAATTGTTTGATTGCATAATCTAATTTATCTGCTTCTTCATCAACCACTTTTTGATCTGGAATCATATAATCATTGCTGAATAATTTAGCAACTTGATGTTCATCATTAAAGAATGTAACTGTCTTTAATGTATAACGATCATTTTTGTAGTTATCGCTTGCTACGATATCTAATGCTTCTTGTCTTAATTGATTTAATCTTTCATAATCAGCTGGTTTCAATTTTAAGCTAATAATAGCGTCATATAAATCTTGATATGTTTCATCAATAGTATCTTGATCATTGATATTAGCATCTTTGATAACCATTCTTGCTTTATTTAAGTAATCTAAGAATTTAGCTACATTAATATAGTATTCATTTTGGAAATATTCACCATCACGAATATTTTCTTCTGCATATTTAATTAGTTTTTCTAAATCCCCAGTATTAGCAGGTAACAATAATAATTGATCAATACCAGCATTAACGTTAGCTGCTCTAGCTTCAATTAATGCTTGACTACGTTTATCTAAATCAGCTCTTTGATCATATAAATCTTTACCTAATCCATAATAGTAATCAAAGAATTCTTTAGTAGCTGGAACATATTTATTATTTTTATAATTATTTCCAGCAATAATCTTATCAGCACGATCTAATGCTTTCTTTAATGGAGTTAAATCAGCATCATCAATGACTAATTCATCCATTGCATTAACTAAATCTTTAGTTGCTTTAGTTAATTTATCTTGATCTGGAGCTGTTAAGATATCTCCATCATCACGAGCATCAGCTAAAGCTTTTGCAACTTTGTAAGCTTCATCAAATGCTTTTTTACTATCTTTTGTATAATATTGACCTTTATAGTCAGTAGATTTTCTAATGATTTTAGCTTCAGCTAAAGCTTTATCTAAATCAGTATAATCTGCATCAGCGATTTCTAATGCTGCATAAGTATCTCTGATTTCTTTAGCTTTTTCACTTACTTCTTTTTGAGTTAAACGATGTGGGATATATTTTCCACCTTCTTGTTCTTGTTTGAAGTTTTTATAGATTGGTTGAATTTCATCCATGATTTTTTCATATGGATCAAATGTTTCTTTAGTATAAATTTTACCTAAATCTAACTTATCATCACAATCTTCGTATGCTTCAATTAATTCAGTGATATCTACATCACCTTTTTCATTGTAAGGATTTAATCCTGTTTCTTGAATCTTGTTATAGTTTGTACCACGATTACAAATACCATTTCTATAATTTAAGATATGTTTACGTGCCCAACCTTCACCTTTTGTACCAGTATTTTTATCAATACCACTACTTACACTTTCACCAACATCATTAATGATATGGTTGAATTTTTGTAATACACCATCATCTTTAGCGAATGTTTGTGTACATGCATTTTCAATTAATACATCTTCAGTATTTGGAACTTCAATAGGGTTATCTAATTGAATTTGTACTTCAGATGAATCATAAGTAGGACCAGTGTAAATGAATACGTTGTAAATACCCATACCTACTGCATAGTGATGTTTAACTTTATTTGAAACCTTATATGCTGAATATCCATTAACTAAACCTTCATGTGACATCCAAGCTTCTTGTGAAATAGGGTCATAACATTTTTCGTTTTGTAAGAAATATGTTGCTCCATATTCACCATTCCATAACACGTCATTTTTGTTAAAGTGTTCATCGAATAAACCATACATATGAACATGATCACCATTAACGATCATACCATAATCTGAACGAGTGTTTTCCCATGCTACCCCAGCACCATGGTCAGCACGCCAAATCCAGAAGTGATCATTAATTACATCATTACTATTAATAACTAATGCGTTTTCAGCTGTTGTTGCTTGGTTTGTTGTACCACCAACACGGAAGAATAAATCTTGTAATAATGTTGGATTGTCATTATGTCTTTTATCTGTTTTTTCTTCCCCAACTTTTAATAAATGTTTAGATTTTGCTTTAGTTCCAGCATCAAATACTAATCCTGAAACTGTAATACCATCAACGTCTGCAACTTCGATAGCTGCATCTTTGTTGTCAGCAACGATTGTTGCCATACCTGTACCTAATACGATTGTATCAGGATTATTAATTTTAATGACTTCATCAGCATCATATTGACCTGGTGTGAAGAAAATGTTTTTACCTGCTTCTAATTGTTCATTAATTTTAGCTGCTGTATCTCCTTCTTTAGCGATGTAGAATTTGTCTAATGACATAACTTTACCTTCACCCATATCATCTTTAGACCAGCTAACACCTTTTGTATTCTTTCTTAAACTTGGAACGAATACTTTATATTCACCATCATCATCTAAGAATAAGAATGGTTTTTCTTTAGATTCTGGTGTTTTTGTAATACTTGTTGTTACACCTGGTGTACCATCTGTTGCAATGTTCCAATCAGTATAACCATTTCCGTTTAATAAAGCTGTACCAGTTTTATCATTTGGTAAACTTGCTGAATCAACCCCAATGTTGAAGTTGTTTAATGAAGTACCAGCAGCACTTCCTTTAATAACACTGTTTCTTGTGAACCATTGTTGTTGAGATGGTGAACATGCATCATCTGTAAAATAGCAGTCAGCCGCATATCCACCTGAGTTCCATCCATAAGACCAGTCATAACTTGTTTTACGAGTTGAATAAACACGTCTAAGTGGTGCAGCTTGCGCTACTGACCAGTTGAAATATTCTTTTTTATTGTTTAAAGATTTACCATCAGTAACTTCTTCAGCAACTGAAGCTTCTCCAGTACCTACAACTGAAATATTTTCAGCTGAACGCCAGAAGTTACATGTTGCATTACGCCATGTTCCTGTACTATCTCCCCAATAATTTCTTCCATCATAACTACTACTATCTCTTACATAGTCTAAGTATGCAGGAACTTCGATATTGTTTAATTGAACATCATATGGTGTTTTTCCTAAACCACCAATATGAGTATAGAAACCAACAGGAATACATGCTGTTGCTACATAATTACCTGGTTTATAGTAAATTGCATAATGTCCACTATTAAATTGAGCGGCTTCTGAGTTATTTTGTTTTTTGAAAATTTCTTGAACAACTTTATTGATTGTATCAATATTGTCTGTTGGAGCAATAAAGATCATGTTTTTACCAAATTTAGTTGTTTCAAGTGAAGTGTATTCTTCAGATAATGATGAATCACCATTTTTGTTTCTTGCAACTAATTTATAATAATTTAAATATTTATCTGAATTTGTTTTTGTATCTACATATTCTGTTGAAGTTGTAGTTCCAATTTTTTCATAATTTGAAGCAAATGCACTTTGAGCACGATATACATCGTATTCAGTTACATCTTTAATTGCATTCCAAGTTACTTTGATGTTTTTACCATCTTGGACTGCTTTCATATCAGCATTAGCAACAACAGGACGTGGTCCGTCTTTTGTATGCATTTCTACTTCATCACTTGAAGTTTGAGGTGCATCCCCTTTTTCTGTATAAACTTGAACAGTATATTCTGTTCCTTTTTCTAATTCTGTTAAATCAACTTTATTGTCTGTTGTTTTAACTTCTTTTATTGCTTTTCCAGTTCCGTTATTTTTTGGAGTAGCAACAACTCTATATCCTGAATAAATAACACCAGTTAATGCATCCCAAGATACTGTAGCTGTTGTATCTTCAACTTTGCTAACTTTTACATTAGTAACAGCTTCAGTAGGCATTGCAGTATGGATAATAAACTTTTCATTATCTGTAGGTTCTGCTAATTCACTGCTTACCATTTCCCTGTTAGTTACAGTGATTAATTTATCATTTCCAGAAGTTTCTCTAAAAGAAATTGTTCCATCACCATTTGGTTGGTATTTAATTGATTCCCAACCTGCTTTCATATCTCCTTCTTGTTCAGTGACTTTTTTTCCACCGTCTTTACCAGAGTTAAAACATAAATTATATTTTTTTGATTTGAAGTTGATAATAGAATCATTATCAGCATTAATTCTTTCTTCAAATCTCATATCATCTGCGATATTACCGTTATCGTCTTTTTCTCCATTTACTAATACTGGATTATCTTTAGTACCATCAAATTTGATGTATTTTCCTGTAGCCTTATGTTCAATATAAACTGTAAAATCTGTTACTGCTGCATCTTTAACTAATTTGAATACAGATCCTTCTCCTTCAGTTTGAACACGTTTGATTTCTTTTTTAGCATCAATCGCTAAATACCAATTTTTAGCAGTATCACGAATTTTTACTTCATTATCTGCAACTGGTTCTAAAATATATTCACGTTGATCAGTTCTTTTTTGACCATCAACAAATACATAATTATTACCACCTTCGGCACGAACAGGATATTTATCCCCTAATCCTGTACTGTATATATCAACACGAACTTCACCATCTTGTAAATCGGCTTGGTTTGTTGATTGAACAATACTTAATGCAGATGCATTACTAATTTTATCACCATCTTCGATGTAAACACCATCTGCTACTGCACCAGTCGAATCATAAACATCTTTTCCTTTAAATGAAAGTGCTTTATTACTATCTTTTGATACAAGTGCATATGTTGCTGAGTCATCTAAATCTAATGTAAATGACGCTGCACCAACTGATAGCGGGTTAAGTGCCCCAACAACCATCGCTAGTACTAATACAAATGCACATACTTTTTTATTAAGTTTACTAAGCTTTGTAATCATTTTTTTCCCCTTCCTTATTATTTTTTTCTAAGATTGCTTAGAAGTGGCCAGCTTCAAGCAATCCTTTACAAATAGAATGTTTTGACACATTCACCGTAATGTGCTTTTACATCACATGTACAAATTATCACATTTTCTTTATTTAGAGTATAATTTGGGGCTTTCTTGTAACCTGTTACAGGTTTTGTAACAAAACTGTCATATTTGCCGAAAATAAAAAAAGAACTCCAAATTTTGGAATTCTTTTACACATTTACCTTTTCTCTTTTAAACTTCTTGATTCTTAATTGTTTGTAATTTTCTAGCCATTCTTTCAATGATATACACAACAGGAACTTGAGATGAAATGTTCTTTGTTGATGGTAAGATTACCTTTTTAATAAAGTATGGTATGGTAAGATCTGCCATTCTTGAAATCGTACTATCAGTTTCGTTTGTTATTGCGATAACTTTAGATCGTACCGTTTGATATAATCTAATTTGTTCAATAACTTCTTTTGTTTCACCACTATTAGAAACAGCAATCAATAAACAGTTATCGAAACGCTGTGATGGTGTTGGATAGAATGGATCATCAATATATTGGCTATAGTAACCAATATTAGAAAAGAATCTAGCACCATAATGAGCCATCGACCCACTTTGTCCAATTCCTAAAAAGACAATAAAATCACTATCTTGTATATATTGTATAGCTTGGTCTATCTTATCTTCAAATTCCTTTCCTTTAGAAAATTCAAAGAATTGATTGAGCATCGTAATTTCATCATCAATTTCTGGCATTTTGTTGACTTCAATAAATTGTTTAAGTTGCACTTTAAATTCAGCATAACCATCACAATCAAGTTTATGACAAAAACGATTGATTGTTGCTGTTGATACATGACTTTCTTTGGCTAGATCACGAATGTTCATGCGAACTACTTTTTTGGTATTTTTTATGATGTAATTATAAACAATAAGTTCTGTGTCATTTAAACGAGAAATTTGTTCATATGTAAATATCATATTTACCCTCCACTCTTTTATAATTTAACCAAATATGACAATAATCTTACCTTATATTAATAATACATTTTTCCAAAAAAATCAATATCTTTACACAAATAGAAAATTATCATCACAAAATGCATTTGTTATTAAAAAAGTATAAATTGATTATTAAAATGAATTATTATATAATAACTTAGTTAAAGAATGGAGGAAAAAAATGGCAGCTATTTCATTTGAATTAAAACATGTTTGTAAACAATCAGGAGCTCGCTATGGCATCTTACATACACCTCATGGTGATGTCGAAACACCTATGTTTATGCCAGTAGGTACTCTTGCTACTGTTAAAGGGATTGCTCCTGAAATGTTAAAAGAAATGGGATCTCAAGTTGTTTTATCTAATACATATCATTTATGGTTACGACCAGGAGAAGACATTGTTGAAAAAGCCGGTGGTTTACATCGTTTTATGAATTATGATGGACCGATGCTTACAGACAGTGGTGGTTTCCAAGTATTCTCTTTAGGAAAAACACGTAAGATTGAAGAAGAAGGCGTGAAGTTTAAAAGCATTATTGATGGACGTGCTTTATTCTTATCTCCTGAAAAGGCAATTGAAATCCAAAATAAATTAGGTGCAGATATTATTATGTCATTTGATGAATGTGCACCTTATCCATGTACTTATGATTATATGAAAAAAAGCATGGAAAGAACTTTAAGATGGGCCAAAAGAGGAAAAGATGCTCATAAAAATACTGATAAACAAGCACTATTTGGAATTGTTCAAGGTGGGGAGTATCCTGATCTTAGAAAACGTTGTGCTCAAGAACTTGTCAAAATGGATTTCCCTGGTTATTCAATAGGGGGAACAAGTGTAGGTGAGCCTAAAGATGTCATGTACAAAATGGTTGAAGATACAATTCAATGGCTACCAGAAGATAAACCTCGTTATTTAATGGGGGTTGGTAATCCTATTGACTTAATTGAAGCTGCTATTCGTGGTATTGATATGTATGACTGTGTTTTACCTACACGTGTAGCAAGACATGGTGCCGTCATGACAAGTGAAGGTCGTTTAAATATTAATAATGAAAAATTTAAAGAGGACTTTGGTCCTTTAGATCCTCATTGTGATTGTTATACATGTAAAAATTATAGTCGTGCTTATTTACGTCATTTACATAAAAGTGATGAGATATTTGGTAAGACTTTGTTATCAATTCATAATGTTAGATTTTTATTGAAATTATCAGAAGATATTAGACAAGCTATTAAGGAAGATCGTCTTTTAGATTTTAAGGAAGAATTCTTAGATCAATATGGAAGAGACGTTTATAAGAGGGCATTTTAATGAAACTAAGTGAATTTGATTTTGATTTACCAGAAGAATTGATTGCTCAACATCCTGTTAAAAAAAGAGATACTTCTCGTTTAATGGTTGTAGATCGTGAAACAGGCTCTATTGAACATAAACATTTTTATGACATTGTTGATTATTTAAAACCTGGTGATGTTTTAGTAAGAAATAATACTAAGGTTATTCCTGCACGTTTATTTGGTATTAAAGAAGAAACAAATGGTCATGTAGAAGTTTTATTATTAAAAGAGTTAAAGAAAGATACTTGGGAGTGCCTATGCGGAAATGCACGTATTGTTAAAATGAATACGGTGATTAGTTTTGGTGAAGGTTTACTTAAAGCTAAGTGTATTGAAATTAAAGATGAAGGTATTCGTGTTTTTGAAATGATTTATGATGGTATTTTCTATGAAATACTTGATCAATTAGGAACCATGCCTTTACCACCTTATATTAAGGAAAAACTAGCTGATAAAGATCGTTATCAAACAGTATATGCTAAAATTGAAGGAAGTGCGGCAGCTCCTACTGCTGGTTTACATTTTACTGATGAAATAAATCAAAAGATTATTGATAAAGGTGTTACTATTTTAGAAGTAACCCTCCACGTAGGTCTTGGAACATTTAGACCAGTTAAAGTAGATAATGTTTTAGAACATCATATGCATAGTGAATATTATATGATTGAACCTGATGTAGCAGATGCCTTAAATAAAGCAAAAGCCGAAGGTAGAAGAATTATTGCTGTAGGAACAACATCTACACGTACTTTAGAAGCAAATATGCAAAAATACGGTAAATTTACAGCAACTCATGAAAATACTGATATCTTTATCTATCCTGGCTATCAATATAAAGCCATTGATTGTTTAATTACGAATTTCCATCTACCTAAATCTACATTACTCATGTTAATTAGTGCCTTTGCTTCAAAAGAACTTATATTTAAAGCATATCATGAAGCCATTCAAGAAAAGTATCGTTTCTTTAGTTTTGGTGATAGTATGTTTATTAAATAATGAAAATCAATTATGATTTAAAATTCAAAGAAGAATTAGAAAAAATCCAAGGTAGACCTACTTTATTACTTCATGTATGTTGTGGACCTTGTAGTGGTAATGTCATTAAGGAATTAATAGAATACTTTGATATTACTATCTATTATTCTAATTCTAACATTTATCCAGAAACAGAATATCAAAGAAGATATCAAGAACTTGTTCATTTTATTGAACAGTTTAATCAGGATTATCATCAAAACATTCAAGTCATTGAAAAAAAATACGAACCGATACCCTACTACCTAGATATTTCTTTTTATAAAGATGAACCTGAAGGTGGTAAAAGATGTTATTTTTGTTATAAAAAAAGAATGCATGATGCTTATTTATATGCTACGTTACATCACTTTGATTATTGGACAACTGTATTAAGTGTATCTCCGCATAAAAATAGTCAATGGATTAATGAAATAGGAGGTACTTATCCTATTGATAAAACTCAATTCTTATTTAGTGATTTTAAAAAGAATAATGGATATTTAAAATCCGTACGATTTGCAGATCAATATCATTTATATCGACAAAATTATTGTGGTTGTGTCTATTCATACAAAGAGATGTTAGAAAGAGAAAAGAATAAAGAAAAAAAATAAAGATACTGAAAATCAGTATCTTTTATATTATACAAAAAGCAACGATTTACTCGTTGCTTTATTTTTATGCTTTCTTTAATTTCTTTAAATCGTAGAAGGCAACAATAACACCTAATACAACTAATAAGATAGCAATAATTAATTGTAATCCACTTGTAGCAAAATCAATAGTACCTGTTAACATCCAAGCATTAATAATCTTATAAATTGATAATCCTAAAGAAGATAAAGTAACAACTAACATAATTGTCATAGGAATCCATAACATGAATCCTTTTCTTCCAGTTACTTTTAAGAACACTGATAATGAAATTAATACTAATGCAGATAATAATTGGTTAGCTGCACCGAATAATGGCCAGATATTTTGATATCCACCGATACATAATACATATCCACCTAATAAAGTAATAAGTGTAGCAACATGTTTATTAGTAATGAATTTCATAACTGGTGATGGTTCTTTGTCATCTACAAATAATTCTTGCCAACTCATTCTACCAATACGAGCAACTGAATCTAATGAAGTTAAAGCTAATGCTGATAAAGCCATAGCGATGAAACAGTTAACAAAACGTGTAGGTAATCCAAGTGTTGCTAAGAAACTATTAACACCATAAGCAAATGTTTGGAATGGAGTTGATCCTGCAGGCATATCTTTTAATACTGCTGAAGCAACAACTAAAGCTACAGTCGCTAATAAAGCTTCTAATAACATTGAACCATATCCAACTAATTTCATATCTTTTTCGTTTTTAACTAATTTTGAAGAAGTACCACTTGATACTAATGAGTGGAATCCTGAAACGGCACCACAAGCAATAGTAACAAATAATGTTGGGAAGATATAACTTCCATTGACTTCAAATCCAACGAATGCTTGAGAATTCATTGTTGGGTTTGCAATTAAAACACCAACTACAGCAGCAATAATCATACCTACAAATAAGAATGTAGATAAATAATCACGTGGTTCCATTAATAACCACATTGGTGTAACTGATGCTGCAAAGATATAAGCAAAAATAACGAAAATCCATACATTACGACTTGCCATAACTGGTACATAAGTTCCTAATACCATGATGACAACAAATAATACTAAACCAACTACAAATTGTAATTTAGCTGATGGTTTAAAGTAATGTGTAAATAAACCAAATGCTAATGCAGCAACAATGAATAATAATGAAATTGAAGCAACTGATCCATTAACAGTATTTTTAACTACTTTTCCAGCAGCATCTACTGGGAAACCGTTAAATGTTCCTGCAACAATATCAACGAAAGCTGCAATAACTAATAAAGTAAATAACCAACAGAATAACATGAACATTTTTCTACCTGTTTTTCCAACGTATTGTTCAATGATCATACCCATTGATTTTCCTTCATTTTTAACTGAAGCATATAAAGCACCAAAGTCTTGTACAGCTCCAAAGAAAATACCACCAACAACAATCCAAATTAAAGCTGGAACCCATCCAAACATTAAAGCAATGATTGGTCCTGTAATTGGTCCTGCTCCTGCGATTGAAGAAAATTGATGTGTAAATACTTCAAATTTACTTGTTGGTACAAAATCTACACCATCTTCATATTTGTCTGCAGGTGTTTGTGCTTTTTCATCAACACCCCATGTTTTTTCCAAATATGTTCCATAAACTTTATACGCTACAAGTAAAATAATCATAACAATAGCTAATATTGCTAATCCATTCATAACTTATAACCCCCCTAAATGTGAACAAGAGAATAATAATCCTATTTAATATATTTGTCAATATTATAAATTTATTTTTTAAATTTATCTTTATTAGAATTTTTTTATAAAAATCGAATATACTTTGTGTTTCAAAATTTTCTTTATAAAATACCTAAATAATTAATATTTCTCAACAAAAAAGAGAAGATATGATATCTTCTCCAATCCGCATTATATTGCATTTTTATTCATATGGTTTTAAGTTTTTTAATGAAAAATCTAAAACAGGTGCATTATATGTAATGGCTCCAGAAGATACAAAATCCACACCTAATTGAGCAATTTTTTCTAATCTTTCTGGTGTAACATTTCCTGAACATTCAGTTTGAGCACGATGATCAATTAACTTTAATGCTTCTTTCATCATCTCATCAGACATATTATCTAACATGATAATATCCGCCTTCGCTTCTATCGCTTCTTTTACCATCTCTAAGTTTTCTACTTCAACTTCTATTTTTCTTACAAAAGGTGCATAAGCTCTACATGCTTCTATCGCTTCTTTTACACCACCGGCTGCACCAATATGGTTATCTTTGATTAATACACCATCAGATAAGTTATAACGGTGATTTTTGGCTCCACCAACAGTAACCGCATATTTTTCAAAAATACGGTTATTAGGTGTTGTTTTACGTGTATCAAGTAAAACAGTATGACTTCCTTTTAAATGTTGGATAGCACGATGGGTATAAGTTGCAATTCCAGACATTCTTTGTAAGTAATTTAAAGCGACACGTTCTCCTGATAAAAGAACACGGATATCACCACATACTTCACCTATATGATCACCTTTTTTAATTTCATCACCATCTTTATATTTACATATAAATTTAGTATCTTCATCTAATAATGTAAAGGCTCTTTCGAATACTTCTAATCCACAAATAATTCCATCTTCCTTAGCAATCAAATCAACATGACCTTCTACACGTTCTTTCATAATTGCATTTGTTGTTACATCTTCACTTGTAATATCTTCTTGTAAAGCATTTAAAATATATTGATCAATATTAACTTTCAAATTGACACCATTTATCATAGAATTCTTCATCCCTCTTTTTAATTTCATCTAACACTAACTGATGATTTTCTTTTTGTAATTTTTCAACATCTTGGTATTTTGTTAAATCATAATCTAAATGTTTATTTTCTACTTCAGCAATTGTTTCGTTAATAACACCAGCTGCTCTTTTAGCGAATACTAAACTTTCTAACAATGAGTTACTCGCTAATCGATTTGCTCCATGAACTCCATTACATGCTGTTTCACCTACAGCATAGAGTTGCATCATAGATGTTTTTCCACATGTATCTGCTTTAATACCACCCATTAAATAATGTTGTGCAGGTACTACAGGTACAGGTTGTTTAAACATATCATATCCTTCTTCTTTACAACGATCATAAATGTGAGGGAAACGATTTAAGACTTGATCATGATCCATATGCATAACACTTAAATATACATGATCACTATGGTCTTTTTTCATTTGTTCACGAATCGCATTAGATACAACATCTCTAGGTTGTAATTCATCAGTAAAACGTTCACCATCTTTATTTAATAAATAAGCACCTTCTCCTCTTACTGATTCACTAATAAGGAAACTACGTTCATTTTTATTAGTATATAGAGTAGTTGGATGAATTTGAATATAATTAATATTTTCTAATTCAACATGATTTTTCAATGCTATCGCAAAAGAATCTCCGGTAATATGTCTAAAGTTGGTAGAATGCTTAAATAATCCTCCCATACCACCGGTAGCTAAAATAACAGCTTTACTATCAATTTGTTTGATTTTACCTTCATGTAAAACAATAATTCCTTTAACTTGATTTTGATCACATACTAAATCAAGCATTGTTGTATCTTCAAGTAAAGTAATATGACTTCTTTTTTTAACTTGCATAATCAGTTTACTTGTGATTTCTTTTCCAGTTACATCTTGATGATGTAAAATACGATAATTAGAATGAGCCCCTTCACGAGTATAAGCAAGATTACCTTGCTTATCTAAATCAAATTCTACACCATAATCCATTAACTCTTTCATAATATGAGGAGAATTTTTAATCATAATTTTAACTGATTCAGGATTATTTTCTCCGTGTCCTGCTTTTAATGTATCATTATAAAAAGCATCAAAATCATCAGGACTTTTTAAAGTACAGATTCCTCCTTGAGCTAAGTAAGAATCACTATTTTCTACTTTATCTTTCGTAATCATTAATATGTTCAATTGTGGATCAAGACTTAAAGCGGCAAATAAACCAGCTGCTCCTGTTCCAACAATGATAACATCATAATAAGTATTCATTTTAATTCCTCTCTATTTTGCTAGTTCTAACATTTTTTCTAATGGATGTAAGGCTTTTTTACGATCAAATTCATCCATTTCTACAACATGGTTAAATTGTTCTAATGTTGAACATACTTTTTCTAAAGTGATTTTTTTCATATTAGGACATGTTTGATGGTTATTAACTAAATAAAATGATTTATCAGGATTATCATTTTGTAATTTGTGTAATACACCTCTTTCAGTACAAATAATAAATTCTTGACTGTCATCTTGATGAGCAAAATCAATAATTCCCGAAGTTGAACCTATATAATCAGCCATATCACAAATTTCTAAACGACATTCAGGATGAACAAGAACTTTTGCATTTGGATGTAATTCACGCGCTTTTTCAATATCTTCCTTACTGATTCCTTTATGAACATGACAAAAGCCATCATTAAAGATAAAATTCTTTTCCGGTACTTGCGTTGCAATATAACGTCCTAAATTTTCATCAGGTATAAAGTAAATGTTTTTTTGAGGTAAGTTTTTCACTATCTTCATTGCATTAGAAGAAGTAACACAAACATCACTAAACTGTTTTAGTTCTGCTGTTGAGTTGATATAACAAACAACAGCTACATCATCATATTCTTCTCTTACATGTTTAATTCTTACTATGTTAGCCATATGTGCCATTGGGCAATCTGCTTCTGGTTCAGGCATTAAAACTGTTTTTTCAGGATTTAAAATTTTTGCACTTTCACCCATAAATTCAACACCACAGAATAAAATCGCTTGTGCATCTGTTTCTACTGCTTTTTTAGCTAAGAAGTATGAATCACCTACATAGTCAGCTACATCTTGTACTTCACCTTCTACATAATAATGTGCTAAAATTACCACATTTTTTTCTTCTTTTAATTTTTTTATTTTTTCTACTAAATTCATTTTTCATCCCCATTTTCTTTTGTGAACATTTTAACAAGTTTTTCTAACATATTATATTCCTTTTTCTTAATCTTGTGAACTATTTTATAGCGAAAATTAACATAATTATCAAAAAAGGAGTTAAGCTTTATCAATAATAAAGCTTACTCCTTTTTCTTGATTAACAGCCTTGACTTGATAACCATACATTGTCACCGTTTTATAAACAATAGAAAGTCCTAAACCAAATTGTCCTTTAGTCCCTGTTTCATAAGGTTGAAATAATAACTGAGGATCATCTTTTTCTATAGGATCACCATCATTATAAATTTCTAAATAATCTTCTTTTAATGTAACCTTGATAATTTGATGAACATAGCGACAGGCATTTTCAATAATGTTTTCGATACATATACGCCAATAATCATCCTTACCTTTAAAAATAACATCTTGTAAATCAACAACAATATCAATATTTGAATGTAACCCCTGCATTTGAATGACAATATGTTCAATTAAATCTTTCATCTTACAAACATCATCTGTTTCTTCACCACTTAAATAATCTAAACGATTTAAGTATAGTAAACTTTTAACTTTTTTATCTAAACGATCACTATTTTCAATAATCACATCTAATGATGAATCTTTATCCCCATAAGGATAAATATCATCTTTCATACTTTGAGCATAGGTACGAATTAAAGCAATCGGTGTCTTTAGATCATGAGATATATTATGAATCATTTCTTCTTTTATTTCATTTTGCTTATCTAACTCTTCTTTCATTTCAATTAATGAACGGGAAACAACCCCTATTTCATCTTCACGATCTATATTCAATTCACTCTCTTTATCTTCTTTAATATCATTAATATATTGACGAATCTTCTTTAAAGGTTTAATTAAACTAGATACCCATAAAAAAATGACAACACCTAAAATCAAAAAAGCCCCATAAAAAATATAAATAACTTGCTGCCTTAGTGCTGTAATTAACGTTTTAGAATAATCACTGTATACTAAAGAAATAACATATGTACTAGAATCATACTTTTCAATTTGATAATAAACATCATCATTACCACATTTTCCTTTTTCTTGTATTTTCTCTTTATTATTAGAAATCATTTGATAAAGTTTTTGTGAAAATACAGGTGCAAGAGCACTTGCTTTTTTGGTACTCATTCCTTGAGATGGATAAAGAGTATTCGATGATACATCATATGTCATATGATAAATTTGTTTTGTTGTATCTCGATATTCTGGAGAGTAATGATATGAATAAAAGGCAGATTGTGAACGATCTAAAACCTCATACATTTCTTCATCAATTACATGAGATAAGTTCTTATCAATTAAGGGAAAAAGAATAACAAAAACAGTGATTGCGATAAGTGAAAAAATAACAATCAACTGTTTTTGTAATGATAATTTTTTTAACATTAATCTAGTCGATAACCAAAGCCATAAATCGTACGTACATTTATTTCTGGCATTTTCTTTCTTAAACGTCTAAGCGTGTCATCTACAACACGATCACTACCATAATAGTTTTCATCCCAAACTTTAGATAAGACTTGTTCTCTTGATATCGCAAGTCCTTTATTTGTAATAAAGTATACTAATAAATCATATTCCTTAGTTGTAAGTGTGATTTCTTCACCGCTACGGAAGACTCTTCTTTTTTCTAAATCAATATCATAACCATCTAATTGAATTTTAGATGGATCATCATAAGATCTTTTAAGTAAATTATTAATTCTTAAAATAACTTCCTTAATATTAAAAGGCTTTGTAATATAATCATCTGAACCCTTTTCTAAGCCAATGATACGATCAAATTCTTGATCTCTTGCTGACATAAAGATAATAGGCATTTTAGGTTTCTTTTCCTTTATTTCATTAAATAATTCAAAGCCACTTGCCTTATCAAGCATAATATCAATCAACCAAAGGTGAACATCATCCTCTTTATGCAACAAAGCTTCATCATAAGTATAAAATGAACAAACTGCATATCCTTCTCTTTCTAGATATGTTCTTACTAAATCGTTTAAATTTTTTTCATCATCTATAATATTTATTTTAAATTGCATATATTTCACCTCACTTTTTACTATATATAAAATATTGCCATATTATATGGCAATATTATGTGATATTATGTTATTTATCTTTTAATGACAAATCCGCGTTCTTTCATCTTATCAACGATTTTACGCACATTTTCACTACATTTTTCATCACTATCAGCTTCAACCATGACACGAACAACTGGTTCAGTACCAGATTCACGCACTAAAACACGTCCTTCATCACCAAGTGATGCTTCTACTTCTTTAATAACAGCTTGTACTTCAGGATCATTTTGTGCTTCCTTTTTATCTCTTACTGCTACATTTTGCATTAATTGTGGATAGATTGTAACGGGTTCTGTTAATTGTGCTAAAGTTTGTTTACTTTCAATAACAGCTTCCATGACCTTTAATGATGTTAAAATACCATCACCTGTTGTCGCATGTTTAGAGAAAATAATATGTCCTGATTGTTCTCCACCTAAACAATGACCATTTTTAACCATATTTTCATTAACATATTTGTCACCAACTGCTGTTTTTTCATAATGAATATTTTCTTTATCTAAAGCTTTATATAAACCTAAGTTAGACATGACTGTTGTAACAATTGTATCATTAGATAATTCACCATGATCTTTTAAATATTTACCGCATACATATAAAATTAAATCACCATCAACAACACGTCCAAATTCATCAACAGCGATGCAACGATCAGCATCTCCATCATAAGCAAAACCAATATCTAAAGCATGATCCCTTACATATTTTTGTAATACATCAATATGTGTTGAACCACAATTAGTATTAATATTTAAACCATCAGGTTGATTATTGATAACATAAGTTTTTGCACCTAAAGCATCAAATACACTTTTTGCAATGGCACTAGAAGCACCATTAGCACAATCTAAACCAACACGAATATCTTTAAATGCACGTGTAGGAATAGACATTAAATATCCAATGTAACGATTACGTCCTACTGAATAATCTTTAGCACAACCAATTTTATCTTTAGTTGCAAATGGAATTTCATCAACTTCTCCATCAATATATTGTTCAATCAACGCTTCTACTTTCGCATCCATTTTATGACCATTACCGTCTAAAACTTTAATTCCATTATCATAATAAGGATTGTGTGAAGCGCTAATCATAATCCCACAATCAAATCCATCTGTTCTTACAATATAAGAAACTGAAGGTGTTGTTGTCACATGTAATAAATAGGCATCTGCACCACTGGCAGTTAATCCTGATACAAGTGCATATTCAAACATATAAGAACTTCTTCTGGTATCTTTTCCAATAACTACTCTGGCTTTTTCTTTGCCATGACTAAAATACCACCCTAAATAACGACCTACTTTGTAGGCATGTTCCACTGTTAAATTAACATTGGCTTCCCCACGAAATCCATCCGTTCCAAAATATTTTCCCATAATATCCTCCTATTTTTTAATCAAAATGCTTACATTTTGAATATCATCAATTTGATAATTTAATGATTTATCATTTAATTCTACTGAAAGCGGAACTAAATGTCGACCTCTTTTTAAATTTTCGACATCAACATATACTGTAATGTCATCATTTGTTAGTTTATTAACCTTTGATTCAGCTCCTGTTACAGTGACCTGTACAGCCTTTGTATTAAGAAAGCTAATTTGATATTTTTGATCATTATTCTTTACATGAATAGGTAAATCCGAAAAAGCCTTAGAAATGGCATTTGTAATGGTAACAGTACCATCAACACTGGCAAAAGACATCTTATTAACGTTAGAATCTTTGACTAATTTTAAATCTTTAAAACTTTGAGTTGAAGAAAGATTATTGACATCAATTAATACTTTAACACTATCAATATCCTTAATATTAGCTGCGTCACCATATATTCTAACTTGTGATTTAGAAAAATCAACCTTTTCAACCGCAAATCCTGATGCAATTGTTCCAGTAAATTCAGGTTCTAAGCTTACTTTTTTACTATATGAACTAACAGAACAATCAACATCAACACTTGAAGGAATAATTTCCACATTTAACACTTTACCACTACGATCATATGCTTTTACTTTACATTTTTGACTAAACGAATCTGTAATTCCCTTTAAATCAATAACAGCGTCAACCGAATATATTTTATCAATATTGTCTTGGCTACCTCGCACTTCTACTTTATCATGTTCTAAAGAATTAACCGAAACAGAATACTTACTATCAATTTTATCTTCATTAATAAAGCGATAATTTAAATCAAATGTTTTTGTCACTTTTCTCGTAATTGTTACAGTAATAGTTTGCGGTACCATCATCACTTCTACACTATCAGGAAAATTACGTGATTTAAGTTCTACTGTTTGTTCACCCTCACCTAAACCTGATAAATCTACATAAACTTCATAATTCTTAGTCAGCTTTGTAGAATAAATATCTAGTGATGGTCCAATTAATCCTACATTCACTGTTTCTGGTACTCCAGCAACATCATAATCATCTTGTAAACCTTCTATTGCTACAGGTACAGATTTGATATAATCTCCGCCATTTGGTGTAGAAAATAACGATTCTAATGATCCTCCACTTACAGTAAACAATAAAACTACAGCTAATAAGAATGATAATATTTTAATTGATAAATTTGATTGTAACATCTTATCAAATGTTGTATTGAGCAAATTAATCATTTTAAATAAAGCTTTCGCAAATTTTTCTTTTGTAGATGTATATTCTTCGCTAATACCACGATGATTATTAGGCTTAGTCTTTTTCTCTTCCTCGTTTTTTTCTTTATTAATAAATTTTAAAAAGAAATCAGTAGTTGAATCATGACGTGATGGGTCTTTTTTATTCATCTTCATCACCATCCTTTTCATTAGAATTAAACCAATCTAACTCATTGACAAGTGATGCTTTTAACTCTTTACGAGGGATCTTTCTAAGTTTACCATTTATCGCAAAAGAAATCGTCCCTGTTTCTTCAGATACAACAATCGTAAGCGAATCAGTGATTTCACTGATTCCTAATGCGGCACGATGACGTGCCCCATATAATGGTGATAAATCCTGATTTGTTGGCGGGAAAAAAGCAGCAGCACATACAACACGGTCATTTTTGATAATAACAGCCCCATCATGTAATGGCGTTCCTTCCCAAAAGATTGTATTGAATAACTCTGATTTAATATCAGCGTTAATCTTTGTTCCTGTATTAATATAATCAATCAATGATTGTGTTCTTTCAAAAGTAATCAGTGCTCCAGTTTGAGTCTCCGATAACTTTGTTACAGAATCAACTATTTCATCAATTAAATGCTCTTTTTGATCATCTGACAAATCATTCATCTTATAATCCAATTTCGTACGTCCCATTTTTTCTAGTAGAGAACGAATCTCTGGTTGAAAAATCACAATAATCGCAATAATTCCCCATGTTAAAACTGTATCTACTAAATATGACATTGTTGTGAGTCCTAAAATAGATGTTACAAATTTTAAAATAAGAATAATCAGTACCCCTTTAAACAATTGCATAGTACGCATATTTTGTTTAAACATACCAATTAGTAAATATAAAACATACCAAACCATAAAAACATCTAATAATGTTCTTATAATATTGACAATAAACGATAAATTAAATTGTATCGCTGAAATATTAAACATTGTCTAACCACCTTCTTATTTCATATTATACCAAAACTGATAAAGATAGGATAGAATATAAAAAATTATTTTAAAACAAAAAAGGGCATCCACCCTTTAATCATTAACAATATGATTTTGATAAATTCGTATGCCACCAATAATGATGACTAAAGTTAAAAAAGCGCTAAATAAAGTTAAAAGTAAATTTTGTGTAAATCCAGCGAATAAATACCCTACTATACAAGCTAAAGCCACAATGAGAGCATATGGTAATTGGGTTGTAACATGATGTAAATGATGACATTTTGCACCCGTTGAAGCCATAATTGTTGTATCTGAAATTGGTGAAATATGATCACCACAAACAGCCCCTGCCAAAATAGATGAAATAGAAATCACTAACATATTTGAGCCTTCAGGAAACAACGAAGTTGCCATTGGAATAAGAATAGCAAACGTTCCCCATGATGTCCCTGTTGAAAAAGACAAGCCTGCTCCTACAACAAATAAACATCCTGGTAAAATAGCAGTAGAAATCGAGGCAGATTGCAACATTTGATAAACAAACGCCCCTGCTTTTAACTGATTAGAAACAAGATCACCTAATACCCAAGCTAAAACCAGAATCAAAATAGAAGGTACCATTGTTTTAAATCCCTCTGGAATACATTCTACAAATTCATCATAACTCAACACTTTTCGAGATAAATATAAAACAAACATACAAATTAAAGTAAAAAATGTTCCATATACTAATCCTTTAGAAGCATCACACTGACTAAAAGCAGTGATTAAGTTTTCACCTGAAAAGAATCCTCCGGTATAGATCATCCCTATCATACAGCTTACAATAAGGATAAAAACAGGTAATACCAAATCAATCATTTGACCACCTTTTTGAACATCATCTTCCTTTTCATTATAAGGATTCATTCCATAATGAACATCTCCCATTTTAGCTGCTACCTCATGTTCTTTCATTTTCCCAATATGAAATTCACTATAAATAACATAACAAACCATAACAATAGTAAGTAAAGCATAAAGATTAAAAGGTATCGTATTTAAAAACAATTGAAAACCATCACCTGTTGTATAACCACTTACAGCCGCCGCCCAAGATGAAATAGGGGCAATAATACATATTGGCGCTGCAGTGCTATCTATAATATAAGCGAGCATTGATCTTGATACTTTAAATTCATCAGTTACCTTTGACATAACATTCCCTACTGTTAAACAATTAAAATAATCATCAATAAAAATAAAAATTCCTAAAAGAAATGTAGCAAACAATGATTGTTTAGATGATTTTATTTTCTTTTTAGCAAACTCGCCATAGGCTTGACTACCACCACTTTTACTCATTAAAGTTACGACTATACCAAGCATCACTAAAAATAACAAGATACTTATATGCGTTGATTGACTTAAACATTGAATAAATGTATCAAATAATAAATCTATACCTTTTATGATATCAAATTGACTTAATAATAATGTTCCTGAAATAACACCAATGAATAAAGATAAATAAACCTCTTTGGTTTTTAATGCCCATATAATCGCAATAATAGGTGGTAATAATGCCCAACCTGTCTTTACATAATTCATTTTTTCCTCCAAAAAAATAAGTACTTTGAGACAATCAAAGTACTTATACTTCATGATAGCTCTCCACATATGTGACAGGAAATAATATCTTTTATTATCTCCCAGGTAAATAGAAATTGGTGTTTCTATTTCCTTCGGCATGTTTCCCTTTCTTTAACAACTGTCACCAAACATTATCGTTAAATACTAATGATTCATGCGCCTCTATCTTTTATTTATTTTTCTTGAAAAGAATATCAAACTCTTACCATGATGTCAATAAATTGTATTGATTTTAATACATACTTTTTATTAATACTAAAATTAAAACAATTGATAATATGGTCATTGCATAAAAAACAAATATAAATCGTTGATCCCCTGTTGCTACTGCTTTCACTTTATTTGTTGAGTTCACATTTTCCTTTTTGACTTTATTTATTAAACCATATTCTACTTCTAATGTCCCATCTTGATATATACCATCACTTTGATAAGTATTACCATTTAAACGCTGAGTCACATCTTCCCCATTAAATATAACTCGGTTAATTTGGTAACCTTGTTTAGCATTAAAAATAAATTGATAACTTTGACCTCGTTTTAAACGAATTGTATCCCCCTGATGATAAACTACACCATCAATAACTATTGTTCCCTCTCCATTGATGACAATTTTAGTATAATGTTGTGTCGGTATTGTTGTTTTTAATGATGTTTGTTCACTTGCATAAACTGGTGTTATTAAAGGTATCAACATGATTATCATTAAAAATAGTTGTTTAAACTTTATTTTTAATTTCACTGTTATACTTCTTCCTTATTGTAACTCTGCATTAAAAATAATACTTCCGTTATATGATCCTGCTGGCGCTTGATTCCAATCTTCTTGATTAATTGCGATTTGAAGTTGTACTTCTTTTGTAGATTTTAAATCATTTTGATTAAAATTCATTGATGTGAAAGCTTGATTACCATTTTTTAATGTATAAGGTAAATCAGCATTTTGATCATCATTATGTAATGGTTGAGTAACTGCAGATACCACTACGTTTTGAGTTGATAAAATATTTCCGGTTACTTTAATTGTTCCATTTAATGGTGTTGTAAGTGCATTGACATCAATTGTTGTTTCTTTAGGAATAGTCAATGTATAACTTGAACCTACATTTGCATGAATTAATGTTGTTTGTTCTGCTGCTCGTACTGGCACGGTTAAAGTAGCCATCAATGATACTAATAATAATCCTGTTAAACCCTTTTTCACTTTATTTTCCCCCTATTTATTAACAACTTTAATATCAAAAGTCATTTGTCCTTTCCAAGTACCAGCTTTTAAATTATTAGCTAATCCAGCAAAATAAAGAGTTCCTCCTTCTTTTGCAGTTAAATCTTGGCTTTCAAATGAAGCAACAATACTATTATCATTGATAGCTGTTCCATTTGAAGTAAGACTCACTTTTGATGTTGTTTGATCAGTTCCATTATCATGAGTTAATGTTACTTGACCATTTGTAAGTCCACTGTTTACACTTACTTGTACTTTTTCTGTTGGTGAAACATTCATTTGTGTTGCCTAAATTTGGGCACTCACTTCTTCCCCTTGTTTTAAGTTTACTGTTTTAGGAATACTAATTGTATAGTTATTTCCTTGTGTATAAACAACATCTGTTGTTTCTGCTGCGCAAATTGGTGTTACGACTGTTGAAAGTAACATCATTAATGTTAACCCACTACTTATCACTTTTTTCATTTTAAATCCCCCTATTACTCTAATACACTTAAATTAAAATTTATTTGTGATCCATTTAATGGTGTTTGTTCATCATTGAGTTGAAAACACTCATATTTTAATAAACAATTTTGGTACTCACCTGTTTTTAAACCCTTATTCAATGTGATTTCATAAATCGCTTTCCCTGGTTTAATTAATTGACTTTGCCATAACTTTGTTCCATCTTGAAGACACATTGAAAGTCTAAAATAACATGTATTCTGCTTAGGATTATAAAAGTTAACCTTTTGTTTTTTAGTTCCTGCTTTAAAAGTAAGCTTATCAAATCCCGGTATATCAATCGTATCTGTATTTTTCTTACCGGTATATGTTTCTTTATTTCCTTTATAATCTTGAGCATTTTCATCTACATTAGAGATTGTTTGGTTAGAAAACCAATGAGACCAATTCATTCCTACAAAAACACCACCTCCTAAAAGGATGAATACAATCACTATTGATAAAATGACTTTCTTTGTTTTTTCATTTGAACCTCCGTTATTTTTCTTTATAACTGATATTAAATATAATTTGTCCTTTATATTGTCCAGCTAAAATAGACTGGTTTTCAGGTTTCTTTACAGATAACAATGCATAATCTGTTTTATTAACAATCTGAATGACACTTTCACTTAAATGAGTAAATAACTGATTATTAATGAATAACTGTGCACTCACGGTTGTCTTTTTTGCATCATTTAATCGAGTTAATGTGATATTTCCATTTTTAATATCTCCAGTATCTTCGATCGTTACATCAACATAACCATTCTTTCCTAAATAAAAATCTTCATTTTGATTAATTTTAATTTGTTGTATACTTCCATCAGCTTTCACTTCTTTAGGAATACTTATCACATATGTTGCTGCTCTTGTTGTATATTGCACTGTTGTAATATCTGAAGCCCCATATTCTTCACTTTCGCTAAAACGAACATAAATAGTATAAGTTTGTCCTGGTTGTATTTGATCAAAGATATTTGATGTTTGCCAATGACTTTGATCTAAACTATATTCCACGTCTCCATAAGCATCATTTTTATTAGTGACTGTTACTTCAAGTTGATGATTATCTTCACTTACTGTCACTTCCGGTGTCTTTGCTTGTTTGCGTGTTGCCTGTGGTAAAGTCAAATCAACATTACCCGTAGGTGTTCCTGATATTGTAAACCCATTATCTGTTTTATTAACAACTAAGCCATTTAATCCTTGTATATTTTTTAAATCATCATCGCTTATTGTATAACCCTTTTTCAACTCAACAGTAATAGTTGAAATAGCTTGACCTTCTTCTACATCTTGACTTTCATTATGAGAAGTAATTTGTAAGCCTGTATTTTCTTTAATTTCTACATGATAACTTTCTTTAGTTGGCTCTTGTGTACCCACTAATGAAGCTGAAGTTATACGTTGATTCGTATTCGTATTTTCTATCCACACTTGATAGCCTTTAAAACTTGTTAATCCTAAATCACTGGCTTGAATAGAAGTAGAACCAGAAACAGCTTTTGACCAAGAACCTTGATTATTTTGAGCTACTAAATAAGTTCCTGCTGGTACATTTGTTAGAACCGCTTTTTTATAATCAGTTGTTACATTCACTGTACCTATACTGTCTGATTGATAACGTAAAGTCATCGCTTCACTTTTATCTAATTGTCCTTCTTTATTTACAGCAGGTGTTGTTGATCCAAATAGTACCTTCGACATATCAATTTGACATGCAGGACGAAGTCCACTTTCACTTGTTACATCTACTCTACCTGTATTAGCCAACTTAGATGTAGGTGAGTAATAAAATCCTTGTACCGAAGTATTTCTTGCAGGTACAGCCAAAAAGAACCACTTATATGTATCAGTTGCCCAATAATTTTTATAAACAGGTAATCCTGCATATAAATCATTTTCACTGTTTTCTCCAACTGATAGAGTATCAGTAGATGATCCATAAGCACCCTTTGCTTCATGAGGCAAGTAAAGCTTATCATTTGTATAATAAGTCACACTATTTTTTGAATCCTTTGTATAAACCTTAGTTGGTAAAATTAATTTTTGTTCTTCTGTTGTAAAATATGTAAGTGATAAATTGATTAATGTTTTACGTGCTAAACTGCTACCATAATGGTTAGGATAAACTTGTGAAATACTTGTTCCACTTGGATAAACACCAATATCATCATTTAATGAAATACTTTTATTTGAATTGTCATTATTAAACTTACAGTCTTGTAAAGAAGACATTGCATATAACACCAAATGATCATTTTGACTACCAGTAACAATCCATTTTTGTTTATAGTTTCCTAAATAAACTTTTACTGTTTCTTCCATATTTTTATCATTATCACTGGCTGTATTAAATTTCTTTAATCCTTCACATAAGGCAAAATCTGTCTTTGCTGGTAAATTGGCATCATTTTCTGGTTCCTCTTGAACTGCCATTGTAGCATAATGACAACGTTCACCTGTATCGGTACTTTCTAGCCAAATTTGACTATTATCAAAACTGCTTAAGTTATAATCTTTGGCTGTTTTTGTACTATTTCCATGTGATACAGAATAACGATAAGCACCTTCACTATTTTGAATAACCACATCTATACCATAAGGAACATTTTCAAAGGTAATAGATTGTTTATCTTTTGAAACTGTTGCGGTTCCTTGTAGTTGTGACTTATATCTTAGTGTCATCGTATCGTCTAACGCTACTTTTCCACTTGTACTTGTTGTGGGTACTCTTGATGCAAATAAGTAACGATTTCCTTTTAATTGAAACGCCGGCACGATATTTAATTTTGCAGTAACCCAATTTGCTACTGTTGATAAATCTGTATTTACCGATAACACTTGAGCGGATGCACTAGCAGGTGTTCTTAAAAAGAAGTTATTTGTTTTTAAAGTCGATTTCTTTATTTTGATTCCACCATCTAGTTGATCACTAGTATTTTCCCCTACGCTAATAGTGTCACTATTGATATCTCCATATGGTAAATATAAATAATCGCTCATGCTATAAATATCATTATTTTTTTCATCTTTGTTGTAAAAAAAAGTAGAAACCATTCCTTTTGATTCAAAATCACTGAAATATGTATTTTTTAGATTTTTTAAAGTTTGACGAATAGCACTACTTCCATAGTGATTAGGATATACTGAAGAAACATCTCCACTCATATAAAAGCAATCATCCCATAAACTACTATCACTTATTTCATTTCCAGTATTACTAAATGTTGTATTAGTTTGTATTGGTGATTGTGCCATGAGTACAAGGTTATCATTTTGACTTCCTACAATATCCCATTTCGTATCATCTTTACCATAATATAGACTTACATCATCACTTGCTGTTAATGTCTTTAATTGGTCCATTGTTGCGAAATCTTTTACACTTGGTAAAGCCACAGCATGTCCAATAATTTCATAATGAACAAGTCCTGTTATCATCATCGTAAAGACAATAGAAAGTAATATTAATTTCTTAACTGTTTTTTCAAGTTTGTATTCCCCCGATTCTTTCCTTGAAAAAGCAATGGCGTTATGCCATTGCTTATTAATCTAACTCTTCTCCATTTGATGCAATGACTCTTTTATACCACTCATAAGAGTCTTTTTTACTTCTTTGTAATGTTCCCTTTCCATCATTATCCCTATCAACATAGATAAAACCATATCTTTTTTTCATTTCACCCGTTGTAAATGAAACACAGTCAATGCAACCCCATGGTGTATACCCCATTAATTCAACACCATCTTCTTCAACTGCTTTTTTCATTTCTTTAATATGTGCTTTTAAATAATCAATACGATATGGGTCATGACATGATCCATCTGCTTCTTTTTGATCAATAGCTCCAAAACCATTTTCTACGATAAATAATGGTTTTTCATATCTTTCATAGAATAGATTTAAAGCATATCTTAATCCTTCTGGATCAATAGCCCAACCCCAATCTGATTCTTTAATGTAAGGATTTTTAACAGAATGTTCACTTGATCCATCTGTTGCCTTAGATACATCTTTTGTTACTGTAGAATCAACAACATTTGTCATGTAGTAACTAAATCCAATATAATCAACAGTTCCTTGAGCTAAAGCTTCTTTATCTTCTTCTGTAATATCAATATTAAATCCTTTTCTTTCAAACATCTTTAATGCATATGCAGGATAATGTCCACGACATTGTACATCAGCAAAGAAAAAACGATCATGCATTTGATGTTGTGCTAAAATTTGATCTGCTGGACGACAACTAAATGGATAAATAGGTACCATGGCAATCATGCAACCTATTTGGAAATCAGGATTGATTTCTTTACCTATTTTTACCGCTTTAGCACTTGCTACTAATGTGTGATGTCCACATATGTACATTGCTTCTTCTGGATTATCATAATTACCAAAATGAGCCCCACTGTTAGTCCAACCAAAAATGTCATTTTTAAAATTCATCTGGTTGTTAATTTCATTAAATGTCATCCAATATTTAACTTTATTTTTATATCTTTCAAAACAAACCTTAGCAAATTTCACAAAGAAATCGATTGTTTTACGATTCATAAAACCACCATATTCTTTAGCTAAATGATAAGGCATTTCAAAATGACTTAAAGTAATAACTGGCTCAATGCCATATTTTAATAATTCATCAAAAACATCATCATAAAATTGTAATCCTTCTTCATTAGGTTCATCTTCATCACCTAATGGAAAAATTCGTGTCCACGCTATAGATGTTCTAAAGCACTTAAATCCCATATCGGCAAACATCGCAATATCTTCTTTATAATGACCATAAAAATCAATACCTATATGATTAGGATAATAATTCCCCTCTATGACACCATCTGTAATCACTCTAGGTACTCCATGAGCACCAGCTGTCATCACATCAGCTACTGAATACCCTTTAGAAGTATTTAAAACCCCTCCTTCAAATTGGTGAGCTGCCAAGGCACCACCCCACAAAAAATCTTTTTTCAACATATTTCCTTTCCTCCTCATTGACAGTATAACATTACTATGTATGCTTCTTTGTTACATTGAATGTAACATATAACAAGGATAAATTTTTGTGCACTTATGAGTCACATGCGTTATTATTTTATATGTATAAAAAACGCATTTTCCCATTTATCGAAGCTTATTATGTCATTTATGCTGTCAAACGTGCTATTTACGCTTTCTTATTGAACACTATGTTTAATTTTGTATAATCATATAATAAAAGATAAGGAGTGTTATTATGGATATCGTCATTATTAGTAATGACAAAAAAAGTAAGGAAATATTAAACCGGCACCTATTAGAAATTGATTCAACAGCAAATATTTCAGTATTTAATGAAAATATTGATTTAAAAAATGAATTAACTCATTTTAATAAACAAACTATTTTCTTTATATATTTAAGTGAGCCTTTTTCTAATGGTATTCATATTGCAAAGACAATTACGCATTATTTCTTTGAAACTTCTATTATCTTTGTTTCTTCATCACTTCAAGCATCAAGATATATTTACGATGTCAATCACTGTTATTTTATTTACGAGCCTGATTTGAAAGATAAACTGTTAGCTGCTTTAAATAAAGCATCTAAGAATAATCAAAGAATCGCTATTGTAAATAAAGGAAAGACTTCTCTCATTCCTTGTTCAGATATCATTTTCTTTGAACGTAATCTAAGACAAACTATTATTCATTTAGAGGACAAAACAATAAAAACATATGAGAATCTAAAAAAATACGATGAACAAACTAGCCCTTATTTTTTAGAATGTCACCGCAGTTTTCTTGTAAATCTTTCAAAGGTAATAGAATATCATCGTACATATTTCATTATGTCTAATGGATTACGTGTACCAATCAGTAGAAGTCATGAAAAACATACTAAAACTATATTTGAACAATATACTTCTTATAGACCAAAGGAACTGTTAAAACAGTTCCTTTATTCTATTTAAGCATAAAAAAAGAATCATGATAAATCATGACTCTTATAAATTTGAATATCCCATTAAATCTTCATCAATAGCACGAGCAACTTCTCTTCCTTCTTTTATAGCCCAAACAACTAATGATTGTCCTCTTCGCATATCACCTGCAGCAAAGACTTTTTCTTGATTAGTACGGTATTGCGTATCCGTAACAACCGTATTTCTTTTTGTTAGATCAACTTGGAATGCTTGTACTGTTGCATTTTCACAGCCAACAAAACCAGCAGCAATTAAAACTAAATCAACATCTATTGTTTTTTCAGTTCCCTTTACTGGTACCATTTGAAAACGTCCATCTACCTTCTTTGATTCAACTTGAACAATAACAGCTTGTTTTACGTTTCCTTTATCATCTTTAATAAATTCTTTTACTGTTGTTGTATAAAGACGAGGATCATGTCCAAACACGGCAATAGCTTCTTTTTGTCCATAATCTGTCTTTTTCACCTTTGGCCATTCAGGCCAAGGATTAGAATCTAAACGTTGAGTTGGTAATTCGGGCATCATTTCTAATTGAACTACAGAATGACATCCTAAACGAATAGCTGACCCAACACAGTCATTACCTGTATCTCCCCCACCAATAACAAGTACATTTTTTCCTTTTGTTGGCACATAGGTTTCATCTTTTAAATCACTTTTCATAAGTGATTTTGTGATTCCTGTTAAATAATCTACAGCAAAATAAATTCCTTTGGCATCTCTTCCAGGAACAACGATGTCTCTTGGCTTTCTTGAACCACACGCTAAAATAATACGATCATATTCTTTGAGTAATTCATTGGCTTGTTTTTTAGTTTCAATAGGTGTATTAGTTTTAAATTCTACACCTTCAAGTTTCATTATCGCAATACGTGCTTGAATAACTTCTTTTTCAAGTTTCATATTAGGAATACCATACATTAATAATCCACCTGGCTGATCATCTTTTTCAAAGACTGTAACATGATATCCTCTTTTATTTAACTGATCAGCACTCGCAAGTCCAGCAGGACCTGATCCAATAATCGCAATTTTTTTATCAATACGATGAGTAGGTGGTTCAGGTTTCATCCATCCTGCTTTATAGGCTGTTTCAATAATACCATGTTCATTTTCTCTAACTGTAACTGGATCTCCGTTTAAGCCACAAGTACATGCTGCTTCACATAAGGCAGGACACACTCTTGAAGTAAATTCAGGAAAGTTATTTGTTTTACGCAATCTTATAAAAGCTTGCTTATAATTATTATGATAAACTAAATCATTCCATTCTGGGATTAGGTTATTAAGTGGACACCCTGAGGCCATTCCATCAATCATTTTACCGCTTTGGCAAAAAGGTACACCACAATCCATACAACGGGCACCCTGACATGCTTGTTCTTCTTTAGATAAATGTTTATGAAATTCTTTAAAGTTTAAAATACGTTTTTTAGGTTCTATTTCTTTACTTACTTGACGTTCAATTTCTAAAAATCCTGTAGGTTTACCCATGGTGTTACACTCCTTTCTTAAAAGCGTTAAATGCTTCTACTTTTGCTTGTTCATTTGTAAGACCTTGTTGTTCATATGAACTAATTAATTCAATCATATGAGCATAATCATGAGGGACAACTTTCTTAAATAAAGTGACTTGATGTTCAAAGTCATCTAATATATCTTTAGCTACTTGTGAATTTGTATAATCATAATGTTTTTCAATTAACTTCTTTAACTGTGCTTCATCATATCTTGAACTTACATTACTATAATTAACTAATTCTTTATTAATATGAGCATATAACTTATTATCAGGATCATAAACATAAGCAATTCCTCCTGACATACCAGCAGCAAAGTTACGTCCTGTAGGACCAAGGACAACAACAAGTCCACCTGTCATATACTCTAGACCATGATCTCCAACTCCTTCAACAACAGCATGAGCTCCTGAATTACGAACGGCAAATCTTTCACCAGCAATACCATTAATATAAACTTCTCCTGATGTTGCTCCATAAAGCGCAACGTTACCAATAATAATATTTTTAGCTGGATCAATAATTGAGTTTTCTGGTGGTACTACAATCAGTTTTCCTCCAGATAACCCTTTACCAAAGTAGTCATTACTATCACCATGAAGATTTAATGTTAAACCTTGTGGAATAAAGGCACCAAATGATTGACCACCTGATCCATAACAATTTACTTTAAATTGATCTTCTGGTAACTTACCATACATTTTTGTTATTTGAGAACCAAACATTGTTCCAAAAGAACGATCAATATTTGTAATATCAACATGAATTTCTTTAGAATCTTTATTAATTAAAGCTTCTTTTAATTGTTTTTCTAATACTGTTGTATCTTTAACTTGATCTAATTTGAAATCATATTCATTTTTAGGATCATGATGTACATGTTTAGCTTTAGTATAAGGATTATGAATAATACGACTTAAATCAACATTTTCATGTCCTGGTCTAACTTGTAATAAATCACTACGGCCAACCATTTCATCAATTGTTTTAAATCCTAACATTGCCATATATTCTCTTAACTCTTGAGCAACAAATCGCATAAAGTTTTCAATATATTCAGGTTTCCCTTTAAATCTCTTTCTTAAGATTGGATTTTGTGTAGCCACTCCTACTGGACATGTATCTAAGTTACATACTCTCATCATGACACATCCCATTGTTACAAGTGGAGCTGTTGCAAATCCATATTCTTCAGCACCTAATAATGTAGCAATAGCTAAATCACGTCCATTCATTAATTTACCATCTGTTTCAATGACAACTCGACTTCTTAAATCATTCATTATTAATGTTTGATGAGCTTCAGCTAAGCCTAATTCCCAAGGTAATCCGGCATTATAAACTGAATTTCTTGGTGCTGCACCGGTACCACCATCATATCCAGAAATGAGGATAACTCCGGCACCTGCTTTAGCTACCCCAGCAGCAATTGTTCCAACACCTGCTTCAGATACTAATTTAACTGAAATACGGGCATCTTTATTAGCGTTTTTCAAGTCATAAATGAGTTGCGCTAAGTCTTCAATAGAATAAATATCATGATGAGGTGGTGGTGAAATTAAACCTACACCTGGTGTACTATGTCTTGTTTTAGCAATCCATGGATAAACTTTACCTGATGGTAAATGACCACCTTCACCGGGTTTTGCTCCTTGTGCCATTTTGATTTGAATTTCTTTAGCACTGCATAAATATTCACTTGTGACTCCAAAACGTCCTGAAGCAACTTGTTTAATAGCTGAACAACGACTATCTCCATTTTCATCCGGAATGAATCTATCTGGATCTTCGCCACCTTCACCACTATTTGATTTTCCTTTTAATCTATTCATTGCAATAGCCATACATTCATGAGCTTCTTTAGAAATTGACCCATAAGACATGGCTCCTGTTTTAAATCTTTGAACAATACTTTCTACTGGTTCTACTTCTTCTAAAGGAATAGATTTTTTAGGTTTTTTAAATTCTAATAAACCTCTTAAATTAATATTTTTACCTTCTTCATCAATCATTGATGAATATTCTTTAAATAATTTATAATCTCCTAAACGAGTGGCTTGTTGTAGTTTATGAATCGTTTGAGGATTATATAAATGTTCTTCTTTTCCTGAACGTTCTTTATGATCTCCGGCACTATCTAATGAAATGTCAACATCTAATCCAAGAGGATCAAAGACTTGGTTATGACGATATTCTACATCTGCTTCAATATCTTTGATTGTTTTTCCTTCAATACGACTGACTGTTTTAGGGAAATATTTATTGACTAACTCACTTGATAATCCAATGGCTTCAAAGTTTTGTGAACCACGATATGACTGAATTGTGCTAATTCCCATTTTAGAAGCAATCTTTACAATACCATGTAAGATACCATCATTATAATCATCTATTGCTGCATAGTAGTCTTTTTCTAATAGACCTTGGTCAATTAATTCAAAGATCGTATCTTGTGCTAAATAACCATTAACGGCGCTTGCTCCATAACCAAGTAATGTCGCATAATGATGAACTTCTCTTGGTTCTCCAGATTCAATAATTAAAGCTAAACTATTACGTTTTTTAGTGCTAACTAAATATTGGTTTACTGCGGCTACTGCTAGTAATGAAGGGATTGGTAAGTGATTATCATCAACACCTCTATCTGATAGAATTACAATATTAGCACCTTCATGATAGACTTTATCTACTTCAACAAATAATTTATCTAAAGCTTTTTCTAATGAAGTATTTTTAATATAAGTTATTGGGACAACAGCTACCTTAAAACCATCTTTTTTAAGTTTTTTTATTTTTAATAAATCGGTATTACTTAAAATAGGATGATTGATTTTTAATAAATGACAGTTTTCTGGTTGATCTTCTAACATATTTCCATCATGACCAATAAATAGACTTGTAGAAGTAATAATTTCTTCTCTAATAGCGTCAATTGGTGGATTTGTTACTTGAGCAAAGAGTTGTTTAAAATAGTTAAATAAAGGTGGATGTTTTTTAGATAAGACAGCTAATGGTCCATCATTTCCCATCGCTACAATACCTTCATTTCCTGTTAATGCTAATTTTTTAATATAATCTGTAACATCTTCATAACTATATCCATATACTTTTTGAAGTTTTGTCAATTCTTTACCTTTATAACGTTCTACTTTCGCATTAGGAATACGAATATCTTGTAATTTAACTAAGTTACTTTCTAACCATTCCCCATATGGTTGACTTGTTGCATACATTTCTTTTAAATCATCATCTTTAATAAGTTTACCGGCTTTAGTATCTACAAGAAGCATTTTCCCCGGTCTTAATCTTTCTTTTAAGACAATGTCTTCTGCAGGTATATCTAAAGCACCTACTTCTGATGATAAGATTAAATAATCATCTCTTGTAATATAATAACGAGAAGGTCTTAAACCATTACGGTCCAATACAGCTCCCATGACATCACCATCACTAAATAAGATAGAAGCAGGTCCATCCCAAGGTTCCATTAAAGTTGCATTATATTCATAGAAATCTTTTTTAGATTGTGACATACTCTTATCATTTTCGTATGGTTCTGGTATACACATCATGACAGCACGAGGTAATTCCATTCCTGACATTACTAAGAATTCTAATGTATTATCTAACATAGCAGAATCAGAACCATTTACATCAATAACTGGGTAAACTTTATTGGTATCTATTTGATCAGTTGCCATGTTTTCTTCACGGCTTAACATATTGTTAGCATTTCCCTTAATCGTGTTAATTTCACCATTATGAACAATAAAACGATTAGGATGAGCACGGCGCCATGAAGGCATTGTATTGGTAGAAAAACGAGAGTGAACTAATGCAATAGCACTCTTATAATCTTCATCTTGTAAATCTTTAAAGAAAGAACGTAATTGTCCTACTAAAAACATTCCTTTATAAACAATAGTACGTGATGATAAAGAACATACATACGTATCTTCAAATTGACTTTGTTCAAAAATTCTTCTTGCTTGATATAATTTACGATCAAAAGCTAAACCTTTATCTAAACCATGTGGTTTTCTAATAAAAGCTTGGATAATATAAGGCATCGCATCAAGTGCTTTTTTACCTAATACTTTAGGTACAGTTGGAACTTCACGCCATCCTAAAAATTCCATACCTTCTTTTTCGACAACAGTTTCAAACATTTTTTTAACTCTTGCACGAATTTTTTCATCTTGTGGCATAAAGAACATTCCAACTCCAAATTTTCCTTCTTGTGGTAAAGTAAATTCAGTAACCACCTTTTTAAAATAAGCGTAAGGAACTTGAGTTAAAATTCCTACACCATCCCCTGTTTCACCGGCAGCATCTTTACCAGCACGGTGTTCTAATTGTTCAACAATCTTTAAAGCATTATGTACTGTTAAATGTGTCTTAACACCTTTAATATTCACAACTGCCCCAATACCACAGTTATCATGCTCAAAAGATTTGTCATATAAACCGCTATAACTTTCTTTGTTCATTATGGTTCCCCCTTTTTTAATGTAGAGTTAGAATAACATATTTAGTAATATGTGTAAAGTGTTGTATCTTTTTTAGGATTATCCTAACTTTTTAAAATATATAGATTCAAAATCATTGATTTTAAGCCATTTTTTAATCATTTTGCAATAATTTTAGCACTTATGATAATATTATTTTACTATTTTAATAAATTTATTTCAAAACATGATAAAAAATTTTTTAAATTTTTTTAATTTTATTGCAAAGAATAGTAAAAAGAGTAAGATATATAGATGAAAAAGGAGAGTTATCATGGAAAATAAATTTATTGTAGAAACATCTGCTAGACACATTCATTTAAGTGATAAAGATCTAGCTACATTATTTGGTGAAGGTTACCAATTAACAAACAAAAAAGATTTATCTCAACCAGGACAATTTGCTTGTGTTGAAAAAGTAAAAGTAGTAGGACCTAAAAGTGAAATGAACATGTCAGTATTAGGACCAACTCGTAATGCAACTCAAGTTGAAATTTCATTAACTGATGCAAGATCATTAGGATTACAAGCATTAGTAAGAGAATCTGGAGATATTGAAGGAACTGCTGGATGTAAATTAGTAGGACCTAAAGGTGAAGTTGAATTAACATGTGGTGTGATTGCTGCAAAACGTCATATTCACTTAACTCCTGAAGATGCAGAAAAATTTGGTGTTAAAGATAAAGAAATCGTTAAAGTTGAATTAGATACTGAAGGACGTTCTTTAGTATTTGGTGATGTTGTTTGCCGTGTAAGTGCTAATTACGCAACTGCTATGCACATTGATACTGATGAAAGCAATGCTGCTGGATGCGGACGTGAAGTATACGGTAAAATTGTAAAATAATATAATTGAGAGGGAAACCTCTCTTTTTTTTACAATAAATAGGGTTATTTTCTAAAATATGCTATAATTTGCTTGGTGATGATATGAAATTATTAGATGGTTTAGGTAAGGCTAAAAAAGCAATTGGTGGGATTGTTGCGATTATTGTTGTTGGTGTTATCATCTTTTTGATAGGAATGCACTTTGGTGGAAAAAGCAGTGAACCAGAAATTACATCTGCTTCATTAGGACAACAGATAGAAAATATTGAAGAATTATCAACTCTCTCTTATCATTATTCAAAAGTTGGACAATTCTCTAATAATTTGAAATTAAATGGATGGAGTATCCCTCTTACACAAAAAAAATTTCTTTTATCTTATGAAGGTGATCTTAAAGTAGGTGTAAAACTAGATCAAGCAAAAATAAGTGTAGATGATTCTACGATTACTGTTTCTCTTCCTGAAATTACATTTTTATCACATGAAATTGATGAAAATAGTATAGAAGTATATGATGAAACAAAGAATATCTTTAATCAAATAAGTATTAAAGATTATAAAGCCTTTGCAAAAAAACAAAAAAGTAAGGTTGAAGAAGAAGCAATCGAAAATGGTATTTTATCTAAAGCAGCAACTCGTACTCAAAAAGTGATAACTCAATATTTAGAATCCTTACCAAATATAAAAAATCATTATACAATTAAAATTGAATTCCAAAAAAAATAGACAGTTGATAAAATCAACTGTCTATTTTTTATTTTTCATTTACAGCTTTTTTTAATGCTGAACTAGCTTTAAATGCTGGTGCTTTGCTTGCTGCAATTGTCATCATTTCACCAGTTCTAGGATTTCTTCCTGTTCTTTCTCCACGAGTACGAACTTCAAAATTTCCAAATCCTTTTAATGAAACTTTATCACCTTTAGTTAAAGCATCTGTTACAACTTCTACAAATGAAGAAATAACTTTATCTACGTCAGTTTTTGTCATTTCTGTACTTGAAGCAATCGCTTCTACTAATTCTGTTTTATTCATTATTATAATCTCCATTTCTCAATAATATAGGTTTTAATACCTGTTTTTATTTTACTACTTTCATGGGTATATTACAACATAATCAAAGATTATAATTGCGCTAAATCATTTATAAATTCATGACATATTTCTTCCGGTGTAGCCCATGAAGTCACCAATCTTACACATATATGTTCTTCATCTACATTAAACATTTCCGTCATTGCATAATCTTGTGATAATCGTTGATAAATGTTTTTTTCGAAGATAGGGAATAGTTGATTGGATGGTGAATCAATATACATTGGAATGTGATTTGTGATTAATCCCTCTTTTATAATATGGGCACATTTATTTTCATGTAAACCAATTTTATAATATAAATCTTCTTTAAATAGTGCCAAAAATTGTAATCCTAGCAATCTTCCTTTTGCTAGCATCGCTCCTTTTTGTTTAATGTGATAACGAAAATCTGGTTTTAAATCATCATTGATCAATACTAAGCATTCACCAAATAAAGCCCCCATCTTTGTTCCACCAATATAGAAGGCATCGCTGTATTGTGCTAAATCTCTTAAAGTAGGTGCATTTTCTAAAACAAGAGCACTTCCTAATCTTGCACCATCTACAAATAAGTATAACTGATGTTCCTTACAATATGCATAGATTGTTTTTAGTTCTTCTAATGTATAATAAGTACCATATTCTGTTGTTTGTGATATATATACCATCTTAGGCTGTACCATATGTTCATCTGTATGTTGTCTATAAATTTCATCTATCATCGATACATTTATCTTACCATCTTGATGAGGACATGTCAGAATTTTATGACCTGTGCTTTCTACTGCACCTGTTTCATGAACTTGAATATGACCACTATCCACAGCAATCACTGCTTGATAGTCTTTTAAAGCAGACGCAATCATAATCATATTTGTTTGGGTACCACCAATTAAAAAATGAATATCGACATTTTTGTTTTGCATTTTTTCTTTTAAAATTTCTTTAGCTTGCAAACAATATTCATCTTGTCCATAGCCTACTGATTGAACTAGATTTGTTTGATTTAATGCAGCCAATACTTGAGGATGTCCACCTTCACTATAATCATTTAAAAAACTATATTTCATATTTACCCCCTTAAAGAAAAAGGAAACATATGTTTCCTATAATTCTTCGCCATTTGTTTCAATCACTTTTTTATACCAATAATAAGAGTCTTTTGGAATACGATTTAATGTTCCACTATTTTCATCTTCTTCACGATCAACATAAACAAAACCATAACGTTTTTGATAACCATTTAACCAACTTAATAAATCAGTGTATGACCACGTACAATAAGCTAATACACGACATCCATCATCACAGGCTTTCTTTAATTCTTCTATATGTCTTTTTAAATAGTCAATGCGATATGGATCATGAATATGACCATCTTCTACTTTATCAAAAGCACCTAAACCATTTTCCGAAATAACGATTGGTAAATCATAGCGAGATGTAATTTCTCGACAACACATTCTAAGTCCCATAGGATCAATTGTCCAATCCCAATCTGTTGTTGGTAAAAATTCATTTTGTGGTTTTTTGTATAAACCAGGAACTCCTTGAACCTTTGCTGTTCCTTTTTTACCTGTTGTATTCATTTCATGAGTTGTTTTGACACCATCTAATGGATTATATTCAACAACACATGTTTGATAATAATTAACTCCCATAAAATCAATTAATGATGCTGCTTTTTCCATTAAAGCTTCATCACCTTCTTCAAATTGTGGAGCACAACCTAAAGATTGTAAATATTGAATGGCAGCTCGTGGATAACGTCCATAAGCATAAACATCCATCCAATAATAATTTTGTAAATCGTCATAGTCTGCTTTAGCCATTGCATTTTCAGGTTTACGATCATAAGCGTAACTTGGACTATAAGCAAATGAGGCTCCTACCTTAGCATCAGGCCATAATTCTTTTAATGCAATGACACTTTTAGCGTGTGCCATATTAGCGTGATGATTAACTTGATAAAAAGTTTTGAAATCATCTACTTTTCCTGGTGGATGCATTCCTTCTAACCACCCAAAACTTGTAAAGATATTTTGTTCATTCATTGTAATCCAATATTTTACACGATCACCATAACGTTTAAATAATGTCGTTGCATAATGAACATAATCATCAACAATTTGTCTATTTTCCCAGCCATGATATTGATCTTCAAGCGATTGTGGCATATCCCAGTGATATACTGTTACCATTGGCGTAATATGATATTTAATAAGTTCATTAATTAAATTATCATAAAACTGTAATCCTGCTTCGTTAACTTCACCATTTCCATTTGGATAAATTCTTGACCATGCAATTGAAAAACGATAAGTTTTTAATCCCATCTCTGCCATTAATTTAACATCTTCTTGATAACGATGATAGTGATCTACTGCTTTGTCACCTGTTGTTGCTTTGAATGTTTTTCCTGGAATACGAACAAATTTATCCCAATTGCTTACACCCTTTCCATCTTCGTTCCATGCTCCTTCTACTTGATAAGCAGCGGAAGCACTTCCCCAAAGAAAATCTTTAGGAAAACCTTTTGTTTCTTTAAAGTACATTTTTCTCCTCCTTTATTATTTCCTCGGCAATAATCGACTAGCCATTAACATATTGATCTATAAATTGTTTAAAATCTTTAATCATTTCACTTTTTGAATCTAATTCATATAAGTATTTTTCATCCTTTAATACAAATAATTCTTTCTTTCCTCTATTAGCGTTATATAAAGGGTAAACCATTTTTAAAGGAACAAAATCATCATTTTTTAAATGAATATATAATGTTGGAATATCATTATGTTTAACATAATTTGTTGTATCTTCTTTAATGTTAATGTGTACTGCTCTTTTAATCTTTCTTTGTAATAAAAGAAGCATTGGCATTTTAGGAATTTTATAATCTTGAACTAAACGATAACCTAATATTTGTTGTGGTGAAGTATAGGCACCATCTGATATGATTGCTTTAACATTCTTCAAAACGTGTTTCCCAGCAGCATTTAAAATCGTATTAGCACCACACTCTTTTCCAAATAATACAAGTTGATGTTCTTTTCCAAAACGTCCTAATAAATATTGATTCCAACAAACAAGATCATTTACATCTTTAATACCTAATCCTCTAATATATCCATCACTTTGTCCATGAGCACAAGCATCAACTAATAAGATATGACTATCTTTAATATATTCCTTTAAAAAAGGAACATATAAAGACATATCTTTTGCTTCTAAAGCATAAGGATGTAAAATAACTAAAGTTTGTTGAGCATTATCTTGATTGATAAATAATCCTCTTAACTTTACCCCTTCATTGTTATTAATTAATATATTTTCACATTGATAACGGCTTTCTAACAGACTAGGTCGATCATCTTCTTTATAATGACAATAAAGTAAAGATTTTGTTAGTTTGGTAGCTGCTGCATTCATGGCATAAAGGCTTCCCCCAACTGCTGCTACACCAGCTAAAGTTTGATATGTTTTTTTTCTATTATTCACTACGATAATCCTCCCTGTAATTTTCCATTAATAATCGATTAATATTGGCAACTTGTTCAAATGATGTTAAACGATATTCATCATGTTCCATTCTTGCTGCATAAAAGCGAATTGCTTTTTCCAATTCTTTTTTAATAGTACAACGGTATTCTTCAGGAAATGTTGATATAGGGAAACATACAAATACAAAAGTATTATAATCTTGAGAAAATAAATCTATAAGTAATTGATATCCTACATCTAAAACAATAGAATTACCTATCGCTATTTGTAAGTCATGATTAGCAAAAGTAAGCATATCATTCATGACAAAACGAATAACATCTTTACAAGCATCCTTAAATGCTTCATCATCACTATTAAATATGGCTTCCATATAAGGTAATACAATACTTTGATAGTGTTCATCTTTAGCTCTTTTATTAATATAATGAAAGATATCTAATGTAATATGATAATGAGATAATACTAATGATCCAAAATCAGTCATGATTGCAAAAGCAAATCTTTGTAGTTTACACAATCTCCAGATTGCTTCTAATAATTGTTCTTTTGTTTCTTTGTAAAACTTATCTAAATTAGCATAAACAATTCGTATAATTTCTCTAAAATAATATAAATGGTATTGATATTGAGTATCTAGATATTTAGCTGTTGTGCCATCCCATTCATATTCATATAAAATCTTATCTAACAATAAAGTAATAGAATCCATAAATTTCTTATAGTTTTTATTGTAGATTAAGCGATTTAAATAAGGCATAAGGAAACTATAAAACTGATCTACAGTTTCTTGATTAGTACCATTATGATACTCTAAATAATCCAATATATTACGGTAATCTAATGGCTCCAATAAGGTCTCTTTTTGATGTGTTTCAATAAAATGAGCAATAACATGACAATGCAATATTGTTTTATAATGACTATCATAAATAATTTTATTTAATGCGTCCTTGATAATATATTCTTGTTCCTGTTCATGAAGTTCTACTGAAAAAGTAGGAATAATTTCTTCCCCTGAATAATCTATTGTAAGAAAAACATTAATATCTCTAAATTGACTATCTAAAATATAATATCGAAACTTATGTTCAAATTTCTTAGTTTGTACTGAACTGTGACAACGATATTTTCCAATATATTTACTGGTATGTTCGGCTAAATATTTTTCTATACATTCTCTTGCCATATGACCACCTCCTCATGGTTTATTTTACCATTTTTATATATTGAATAAAACAAAAAAGAAAGTCAATATTTGAGCTTTCTTTTATTCTGATTCTATTTTGAAAGAATCTAAGTAGTAAATATTCATTTCATTTGAACATTCTATATCGGTATTATCACTATAAATACGTGTTGTAAATGTACGATAACCATCATTAATGAACATTTCTATAGATGAAGTATCACTATAAATAATGAGTGAGTCTAAATGTTCTAATTCCAGATGTCTTATATCTCTTCCATAACCTGATTCGTTCATTGTAAGTGTCATAAGTCCGTTATGATATTCTATGATAAAATCATTTCTTAGTTTTAAATATAATGTGTCAGATATATTTTTTATTTGTAATTCAAAAACATTGTTTTTTAATTGGAGGTGAGGTTTTTTATATGACTCTTGTGACATTCTTAATTGTTTAAATTCAGGTAAAGTTTTTTGATATAAATGACCATCATGATAATCGAGAATTCGAGGCATCGTCAAAGCATGTTGCCAATTATTTTGTACTGTTGGATTTGTATAATCAACATCAGGTAGTCCCATCCACCCAATCAGAATTCTTCTTCCTTGTTCATCTAAAAATGTTTGTGCAGCATAAATATCAAACCCATTATCAATTTCTTCAAAATCTTTAACAATAGGGTCATTAACAAAATCATAATTAACTTTGAAATAGCCATTTTGATATATATTTTCATATAAGTAACCATCTTGCTTAATTCCTTGTGGAGAACAAAGCAAAATCATTTGCCCATTAAGTTCAAATAAATCAGGGCATTCCCACATATAGCCAAATGGCTTTTCGGTTTTTAAGCGACAACAATAATCAAATTTCTTTAAATCATCACTTTGATAAACAAGAACTTGCCCTACATCCTGTTTATCTCTTGCACCCATAACTAAATAATCATGATCTCGATGATATATTTTTGGATCACGTACGTGAAGTGTTAAATCATCAGGATAATCTTCATTTGTCATGAGACATTCTTTATTTGTTAGAATATGACCATCACAACTTTCTACATGCATTAAATTATGTTCTCTGCCTTTTAATATATAGTCATAATCACCTGGCTTTTTAACGTTGCCAGTATAGAAATAATGAATCTTATTATTTTTAATAATGGCACTTCCTGAATAAGCACCACCTTGATCACGAGGATGATCAGGTAATAAAGGCATTTTTAAATCTTGATAATGAATAAAATCTTTTGTTGCATAATGCCCCCACCCTTTTAAACCATTGTTTACATCGGCTGGTGCCCATTGATAGTAAATGTGATATGTTCCATCATGCTGACATAATCCATTAGGATCATTTAGCCAGCCTATTGGTGGCATAAGATGATAATGAAGGCGATATGGATCATCTGTTGTTGGTTGTTTTATTGCTTGTAATAATCGATCTATATTATTCATAACTACCCTTTCATTTCTATAATACATGTTCCATTTTGAGTTTTTCCATCATGAATTAGATTAAATTCTTTTCCATTTGTAATGACAACTGCAGTTTCAATAGAACATCCAGATTCTTTTATTTGATTTAAATCGGCTTTTAATAATTTTTCCCCAGCTTTGATTTGTTGTCCTTGTTGTACATATAATTCAAATGGTTTACCTTGTAGTGATACTGTATCTAAACCACAATGAATTAAGATTTCTACACCATCTTTAGATTTTAAACCAAGTGCATGTTTTGTAGGAAAGACCATCATCACTTCACCATCAAAAGGTGCATAGATTGTCCCTTCTTCTGGTAAAATCATAATTCCATCTCCCATCATTTTTCCAGCAAATGTTGGATCAGAAATTTCTGTAATATTCTTCACAATTCCTTTCATAGGTAAAAGAATTTTATTTGTTTGATGTTGATCTTGAGTCGTAATTTGTTGACGTTTAAACAAGATCGCTGTTACAACAAATGCAACTACGAACGCTAAAATCATTCCTATCGCAAAATTTAAGTAACTTCCTACTGGAATTGATAAAAATCCGGGAATTCCTGCTGCACCTAAGGCATTTGATAAAACATGAGTTCCAGCTAAATAAGCACTTCCTACACCACTACCACACATGGCTCCAATAAAAGGATATTTAAGTTTTAATGTTACCCCAAACATAGCTGGTTCAGTAATACCTAATAACGCTGATACTCCTGAAGCTGAACAAATACTTTTTAATTTTTTATCTTTTGTTAGAAATAATACTGCAAGAACTGCTGCACCTTGAGCTACATTGGACATTGATGCTGTTGGGAAAATGAATGATCCCCCTGTTGTTTGAATAGACGCTAATAATTGTGTTTCTACTGCAATAAAGCTATGATGCATACCCGTAAGTACAATTGGGGCATAGAAGAAACCAAACAATCCTCCCCCAATAAACCCAAGTGTGTTATACATCCAAGAAATACCATCTGCTAAATAAATACCTGCCTGTCTTAATACAGGACCTACAAAAATAAAAGTAATAAATCCAGTAACTAAAATAGATAACATTGGAGTTGTTAAGTTATCTAACCAAGTAGGTGTTACTCTATGAAGTCTTTTTTTAATATTAGCTAAAATCCAAGAGACACCTAATACTGGAAGAACAGTTCCTTGATAACCTACCGCTTCAATCGTTAATCCAAGTATTTTCCATGTTGGTACATCTACTCCTGTTTTTCCATAACTATATGCATTCAATAAATCAGGATGTACCATGATCATTCCCATAGCAGCACCTAAATAAGGATTTCCGCCAAATTTTTTAGTTGCACTAAAACCAATAAGTACAGGTAAAAATGTAAATGCTGCATTGGCGAACAAATTAATCATTGTTGCTAAATCTTTAAATTGAGGATAAACATCAATTATACTTTTCCCCGCACCAACTAACCCTTGTGCAGTCAAAATATTATTTAACCCCATCAATAAACCACCTGCAACAATAGCAGGGATAATCGGAACAAAAATATCTGATAACAATTTAACTGCTCTTTGTAATAAATTTCCTTCTTGTTTTTCTTCTACTTTTTGTTCTTCATTTTTTAAACCAAGAATTGAACACACTTCTTGACAAACTAAATTAACTAAACCAGGTCCTAAAATAATTTGATATTGTCCTTTCGCTTGAAAAGTTCCTTTAACACCTTCAACATCAGTAACCTTTTCTTCATCAACTAAACTTTCATCTTTTAAAGCCAGTCTAAGTCTTGTTGCACAATGCATAGCACTTATAATATTGTCTTGACCACCAACTGCTTCTATAATTTCTTTTGCTAATTGATTATAATTCATATTGTCCTCCTTTTTATGGTACCGGTTCCTTACAGTGATAATATATCTTATTTTGAAAGCGATGTCAACAAAAATATGAAATCGTTCCCATATAAATTAAAAAAATATGACTTTTCGTCATATTACTGTTGTAAAAAAACACTTGCACCCTTTATAAATTGATAATGGATTTTTTGCGTAGCTTCTACATTTTCGTTTTTTATGAGTTTTATTAGTGTTTGACCTGTTATCATTCCAGCTTGTTCATTATCAAAACGAATTGTACACAAGGTTGGGGTAATCAGTTGAGATATTTCGTAACCTCCAAAACCAATTAAAGAAACTGTTTCAGGTACTTTAATATTTGCTTCTTTAAGTTCTTTAAAAGTTGCTAAAGCAATATTATCAGTTGCACAAATGATAAGTGATGGTAATTCTCTTTTTATTAAATCTCGAACTACCTTTCGTGTATTTTCAAAAGTAAAATCAGTTTCGACTGTTTTTACTTGCTCAATTCCTTTTTCTTTTAAGCCATCTAAGACACCTTTTTTTCTTGTGTATCCAACAGCCTCATCTTTTCCATTTACGCCTAGATAAACAATATGATGATGGTTCATTTTTGCTGCATAAATTCCAACTTCATATCCCGCCTCATAATCATCGTTGATGATAGAAATACCATCATCCATTTTTTGCCCTAATACAACAAATGGAACATCTATTTTTTTAGCCAATGTACGATGAGCCATTGTTAGTTCAGTTGCAACCAAAACAATCCCGTCAACATTCATACGCCACATTTTTTCAATTGCTCTTAGTTCTTCTAATTGATTATGATTGGTATTAATAATCAGTGGTGTGTAACCTTCTTTTTTTAAATATAAATCTAAACTTGTCATCATTCTTGATGATGTTGTTGATGTAAGTGTTGGTGCTATGATACCAATTATTTTTGTTTCTTTTGCCTTTAAACTTTGAGCAAAAGTATTAGGCTGATAATGATATTTATCAATTATTTTTTTTATCTTTTCTCTTGTTTCATCTTTGACATATCCCCCGTTAAAATAGCGTGATACAGTTGTTTTCCCTACTCCAGCCATTTGGGCAATATCTTTCATTGTTAGTTTCTTTTCTTTCATATAACCACCTATTCGTATTATAACAAAAAAAATGTATCATTTGAATAAATGATACATCGTTCTATTTCCGATTACCTTTTTTAAATTCTAGATGATCTATAATTTCTAAATTAAACCTCTTTGCATAACGTAACATTTGATCGTAGATTTCATTGTTTATATCTTGAGGACAATGAGCATCTATTCCTAATATGACTTTATTGCCTACTTGAGATGCTATTTTAAAGAAATGATCATTTGGATATGGATAAAGCATTTCATCTCCTACTTGTCTTCTTCCTTTTCGCATACCACCACCATTAATTTCTAATGGCATATTGTATTGTTTTGCCTTCTTACATATTTCATAACTCACTTCTTTACATAAATCATCAAAATAAATTCTGCCCATCATAAATAAATCAGGGTGAGCAATATATGAAAATAAATTAGATTCAATGGCTTGTATAACTTCGTTTTTATAATTTAATAACATATCATCCGACAAATATACCCTTCCATAATAACAATTATGAATAGCATATCGATGAAAATGATGCCCTAAAATAAGATAATCAACCTCTTCATTATCTAATAATTGTTGGTAATAAGGTAAATAATCTAAAAAGTATTCTGCTTCATATCCTTGATATATTTTGATTTCTGGATATTTGATTTTTAATTGTTTTATTTGTAGTTGATGTTCCTCTTTCATTTTGTAAGGCATTCTCATTGAGGGACCATTTTTTATCATTGTTTGAATACAAGACAAAAAAGAATGACAATCTTTTAAAGCATAGGGTAATGCTTTAATCAATTGTCTTCTTAGATGCGGTAATGGTATGTGATCCGAAAAGCCCAATTCTTCGTAATGATGACTTATCGCCTCTACAACCATATCTTCTTCGCTACCAGTAGCATGACCACAACGGTATGTATGACAATGATAATTAGTCTTCTTCATAGTATACCTCATGTAAATATAATCCTTGGGGTTTAGCTTTGAATAGACATTTATCTTGTCCTCTACTATCAAGTAGTTCTTGTAGTCTTTCTTTTTTGATTCGTTTAGCGCCCACCTGAATAAGACCACCAACGATATGTCTTACCATGTAGCGTCTAAAACCATTTCCCACTAAAACAAATCTTACAATTCCGTTACTAACAGTAATTTCTAATTTATAGAGTGTTCTAATTGTATTTCCATATTGATCATAACTACAAAATGATGCAAAATCATGTTCTCCTAAAAAGATTGTAGCTGCATCTTTCATTAAATCTATATCTAATGGCCTACCATATTGATAAATATAGTTAGTTTCAAATGGACTATACTCATTCATACTTAATAAATAATGATATTCTTTTTTTGTTGCGCTATAACGACTGTGAAATGTTTCATCAACAAAACATGCGTCTAAAATATAGATATCATTTGGCAAGAAATGATTAATAGCTCTTTTCCATTGAGCAGCCGGCATTTCTCTTTTGCTATCAAAATGGAAAACTTGATGTCTACCATGTACCTTCGCATCTGTTCTTCCACTAGCATGAATCACAATATTTTCGTCTTTACATATGTTCCCAATTGCTTTTTGAATTTCCCCTTGAACAGTTCTAAATTTATCTTGAACTTGAAATCCATGAAATTTAGTACCATCATATTGCACTACACATTTTATTCTATTCATTATATTAAAAAACTCATTACAATCACAACAAAACATACTAGTAAAGTTACAGCAAGAGCAACTGTGTCAGATAAATTCCAAGTTAGAATTTGATAACGGGTACGTCTTGCTTCTGGATTGTAATTTCTACTTTCCATAGCGTTAGCCAAATCTTCTGCTCTTTGAAACGCAGAAATAAATAGCGGAATAATCAATGAGATGATTGATTTGATTTTTTCAGTAAAAGTTCCTTCATTGAAATCAACACCCCTGCTTGCTTGAGCTTTCATAATTCTTTTTGCTTCATCAAGTAAATCAGGAATAAAACGTAACGCAATTGAAATCATCATGGCAAGTTCATGTACTGGAAAATGAACTTTCTTTAATGGTGATAACAGTGATTCTATCGCTAGTGTTAATTCTAATGGTTTAGTAGACGATGTCATAATTGTTGTAAGAGTTATGATTAATACTAAACGTATAAAAATATAAGCTGATTGCAAAATGGCTCCAGAATAGATTTTTACCGGTCCTAATACTAACAATAAATTACCTGTCTTCAATAAAAAAATATTAAAGAACATTAAAAACAACATCATAAACAGCATCGGTTTTATTGCTTTTAAAATGTGTGATAACTTTATTTTTGAAAGTAAAGCACACATTAAAACATAGATTCCCAATATTCCATATCCTATAAATCCTGCATCAAAAAATACAGAAATTAAGAAAATAAACAATGTTACAATTTTTAATCTTGGATCCAAACGGTGAATAATTGAATTCATAGGAATATACTTACCAAAAGTCATATTATCCATTGATTTCACCACCAATCGCCTCTATTAAATCCTCAATACAATTGATTGATGGATCAATATGATATCCTTGTTCATTTAAATCTAAAATAAATCGTGTCATCATTGGTAAATCAATACCTAATTGATTTAAGTATTCACTATCTTGGAATATTTGAGTTACAGTATCATGTCTTTCTACTTCTCCATGATTCATAACAATAACATCATCACAGTATTCTAATACATGATTCATATCATGAGTTACGATGATAATGGTTTTCCCTGATTCATGAATAGATTTGAATAAATTCATCATATCTTTTGTTCCTTGAGGATCAAGACCTGCTGTTGGCTCATCCAAAATAAGAATATCAGGATTCATAGCGAGAATTCCTGCAATCGCCACTCTTCTTTTTTGACCACCAGATAAATCAAACGGTGATTTATCTAAATAGGATTCATCTAATCCTACAATCTTAATCATACTTCTAGCAATCTCTTTTGCTTCCTGTTCAGTTTTACCAAAGTTTAAAGGACCAAACATGATATCCTTTTCTATTGTTTCTTCAAATAATTGATATTCTGGAAATTGAAATACCAAACCTGCTTTTTGTCTTAATTGTTTTAGTTTTTCAGGTTTATTGGTTACTGAAATAAGATAATCATCGATTTTTATTGAACCTTGAGTAGGGAGTAATAGTGCATTAATATGCTGAATCAAAGTAGATTTCCCACTTCCTGTTTGCCCAATAATAGCAGTAAAACTATGGTTTTTAATATTTAATTGTACATTTTTAAGTGCATGGAATTCAAATGGTGTATCCACACCATAAACATGACTTACATTTTCGAACGTAATTGACATAGTTGTTGCTCCAAATCTTTATTATCTAATGTATTTTTTATACTAATTCCTTTTTCTTTTAAACCATTTGTTATTTTTAAAGCAAAAGGAATATCTAATTTTAATTGTGATAAAAGGTCGATATCACTCAATATATCTTTTGCCCTACCCGTTTTTACAATTTTTCCTTTATTTAGTAAAATTATTTGATCTGCATATTTTGCTTCTTCGATATCATGAGTAATTGAAATAATAGTCATATCTTTTTCTTTTTTTAGTTCTCGAACTAACGTGTTGATTTCACGTCTACCTATAGGATCTAACATACTTGTAGCTTCATCTAAAATTATAATGGATGGAGACATAGCAAGAATTCCAGCAATGGCAACTCGTTGTTTTTGACCACCAGACAATTTTGTAGGTTCATGATTTAAAAAATCTTCCATATGTACTTTTTTAGCATACGTACTAATTAAATCATCCATTTGTTCGTGAGGAATGCACATATTTTCTAACCCAAATGCAATATCATCTCTAACTGTAGCCCCAATAAATTGATTATCAGGATTTTGAAATACGATACCTATTGATTCACGCACCTTGTATAAATTTTCCATATTGAGTTCATAACCATTAACAATGATATCACCTGATTTTTTTTCTAATAAACCAATAAGAAGTTTTGCAATCGTACTTTTACCACTACCATTATGTCCTAATATTGCCACATAATTTCCTTTATCAATATTAAAAGAAATATTATCTATTGTATGAAGACCTTCATCATACTCAAATGATAAATTTTTAACTTCTATCATATGATCCATTATTTCACCTTCTTTCATATACTTTTTTATTCTATTATTTTCATAAGTTAATGTCAAACAAACCAATAAAAAAAACCATGATATCTATATCATGGTCAAAATTAATTATTTTGTTAAAGTGATTACAGCCATTGTAGCATTGTCACCTTTACGGTTATAAGTTTTTAAGATGCGAGTGTATCCACCGTTAACATCTTTAAATTTAGGTGCTACGTCATCAAATAAAATTTGAACAGCTGTTTTACCAGTGTTAGCATCAACAACCTTGTGCATATCTGCAGCAGCTTGTCTTCTTGCATGTAAATCTCCACGTTTACCTAAAGTAATTAATTCATCAACTACACTACGAACTTCTTTTGCTCTTGTTTCAGTAGTTTCAACTTTTCCATAAACGATTACTTCAGTAGCTAAGCTACGTAACATAGATTTTCTAATATCTGAAGTACGTCCTAATTTTCTGTTTTTAGCCATGAGATTAGCGCTCCTTCCATGTATTTTAATTAAATTAATCTATAGGTTTAAACCCTAATCCTAATTCAACTAATTTTTCTTTTACTTCTTTTAATGATTTTTTACCTAAGTTTCTTACCTTAATCATATCATCTTCAGTTTTAGCTGCTAAATCTTGAACAGTTTGAATTCCAGCTCTCTTTAAGCAGTTATATGAACGAACTGATAAATCTAATTCTTCAATTGTCATATCTAAAACTTTATTTGTTGTATCACTTTGTGTTTCAGACATCACTTCCATATTTAAAGCCATATCTGTCATTTCAACAAACATATTTAAATGTTCTACTAAAATTTTAGCAGCAAGTGAAATTGCTTCATAAGGTTTTAATGTTCCATTAGTTTCAATATCTAATGTTAATTTATCATACTTAGCTGTTTCTCCAACACGTGTTGGTTCAACATGATATGCAACATTTTCAATTGGTGAATAAATTGAATCAGTTGGAATTACACCAATAGTGTTAATATCTTTTTTATTTTGATCTGCACTTGCATATCCACGATCTTTTCTTGCATATAATTCCATATACAAGTGTCCACCTTCAGCAACATGTGCAATAGTTAAATCATTTGAGATCATTTTAACATTACTTGGACATTGAATATCTGCACCAGTTACTGTAGCAGGTCCTTTAACATCAATGATCATTGTTGCTGAATCTTCACCATCAACATCAAATACTAACTTCTTAAGATTTAAGATAATAGCAGTAACATCTTCAACAATACCGTCTACTGCTGAAAATTCATGGATAGCTCCTTGAACTTTAATTGCATAAACAGCAGAACCAGGTAATGAAGAAAGAAGAACTCTTCTTAAAGCATTACCTAAAGTAATACCGAATCCTCTTTCTAATGGTTCAATTGTAAATGTACCATGATTATCTGTTTCATCATATTGATCAATATTAAAATTTGCTTTTTCAAATTTATGCATATGTTCCCTCCTCACTAGGAATGATTTGTAATTTTTCAAACACTACAACAATACTATCCACGAGGACGTTTTGGTGGACGACACCCATTATGTGGAATTGGAGTAACATCAGTAATTGCAGTTACTTCTAATCCAGCAGCTTGTAAAGCTCTAACTGCTGCTTCACGTCCTGGTCCTGGACCTTTAACATTTACTTCTACAGATTTAACTCCATGTTCCATTGAAGCTTTTGCAGCTGCTTCTGAAGCCATTTGAGCTGCATATGGTGTTGATTTTCTTGATCCTTTAAATCCTAAAGCACCAGCACTTGACCATGTTAACACATTTCCATGTTCATCAGTAATAGTAACAATTGTATTATTGAAAGTTGAATGAATGTGTGCAACACCTTTTGCAATATTTTTCTTTACACGTCTTTTACCACGTGTTTGTTTAACTTTAGCCATTTCCTTTCAACCTCCTATTATTTTTTCTTTCCTGCGATTGGTTTAGCTTTACCCTTACGAGTTCTAGCGTTTGTTTTAGTTTTTTGACCACGTACAGGAAGTCCTTTACGATGACGCATACCTCTGTAGCTTCCGATTTCCATTAAACGTTTAATGTTTAATTGAACTTCTCTACGTAAGTCACCTTCAACTTTAATTTTTTCTACTTCTTTTCTGATTTTACCGATTTCTTCTTCAGTTAAATCTTTAACTCTAACATCTTCACTAATTCCTGTAGTTTTTAAGATTTGTTGAGCTGTTGTTTTTCCGATACCATATACATAAGTCAATGAGATAACAACACGTTTATCACGTGGGATATCCACACCAGCAATACGAGCCATATTTCTTCCTCCTAAAAATTAACCTTGTCTTTGTTTATGTTTTGGGTTTTCGCAAATAATCATTACGCGCCCTTTTCTTCTAATTACTCTGCATTTATCACACATTGGTTTTACAGATGGTCTTACTTTCATCTTGTCTACCTCCTTTTGGAAGATTTTTTATTTATGTCTAAATGTAATTCGCCCACGTGTTAAATCATATGGAGAAATTTCAACGGTAACTCTATCCCCCGGTAAAATGCGAATGTAATGCATACGGATTTTACCAGAAACGTGAGCAAGAATTTCCACTCCATTTTCTAATGCTACTTTAAACATTGCGTTTGGTAATGTTTCTAATACTGTAGCTTCTACTTCAATAACGTCGTCTTTCTTTGCCATAGGTCTCAACTCCTTCATTAAAGTTTTGTAAGAATTCGATAACCATCGTCTGTAATGACGATAGTATGTTCATAATGAGCCGCTAAAGAACGGTCTTTTGTTACTACTGTCCAACCATCGCTTAAAGTTTCTGTTTCTTTTGCACCTAAATGTGCCATTGGTTCAATGGCCAAAGCCATTCCTTTCTTCAAACGAAGTCCCTTTCCTGCTGGACCATAATTTGGTACAGCTGGATCTTCATGAACTTCAGTTCCAATACCATGACCTGTATAATCTAGTGGTGTTGTACATCCGTGTTCATATAGATAAGTTTCAATAGCATGAGAAATATCAGATAAGCGATTACCCGGTTTAACTTGCTCTAAACCAGTATATAACGAAGCTTCACAAACTTCCATAAGTTTTTTTACTTCATCGCTTACTTTACCTACTGCATAAGTCCATGCGCTATCACCATGATAACCTTTATAACATGCACCTACATCAACTGAAATAATGTCACCCTCTTTTAATTTACGATGACTAGGAATTCCATGTACAACTTCTTCGTTAATAGAAGTACATACACTATTAGGAAATCCATATAATTTAAGAAATGAAGGTGTTGCTCCATTATCACGAATAACTTTATCACAAATTTGATCAATTTCCAATGTTGTTATTCCAGGTACAATCACTTCTTTTAATTTTTGATGTACAAGAGCAACAATTCTTCCTGCTTCAGCCATCAATTCTATTTCTCTACTATCTTTAGTAACAATCATTATTTAACCTCCAGGCTTTTCTTGATATCCTTAAAGACGTCTTCCATAGATTGATCACCATTAATATTAGTGATTTCACCCTTCATTGTATAATAATCAATTAAAGGTCTAGTCTGTTTATTGTAAGTATCTAATCTTACTTTTACAGCTTCTTCATTTTCATCAGGTCTTTGATATAATTCACCACCGCAATTATCACAAATTCCTTCTTGTTTAGGTGGATTATATTCTACATGGAATGTAGCTCCACATTCTTTACAAGTTCTTCTTCCTGAAAGTCTCTTAGTTAATTTATCAAAATTAACATCAAGATTTATAACTGCATCAATAGTAAAACCAAATTCTTTACCAATACTTTCAAGTTCTCTTGCTTGGATAATAGTACGAGGGAACCCATCCAAAATAAATCCATTAGGAAATTCATTTTCTTTTAAATAATCCCTAACCATTTGAATAGTATAGTCATCAGGAACTAAATGTCCAAATTGAATAAAATATTTTGCGATAACACCATATTTAGTTTGTTCTTTAAGAGCTTTTCTAAAAATATCTCCTGTAGAAATATGTGTCATTCCATATTCCTTAACTAGATTTGCTGCTTGTGTCCCTTTTCCTGCACCAGGAGGACCCATTAAAATAATATTCATTGTAACCCTTCTTTCTATACTACTTACGAATATACCCGTGATATTCTTTTCTTGTTATGTGAGTCTTGATTTGTTTTACTGTTTCAAGTGCCACACCAGTAACGATAATCAAACCTGTTCCACCAAGTGATAAACTTGCGTTTTCAGTTTGTGTCCATAAAACTGGAGTAATAATTGGAATTGCAGCAATAATACATAAAGATAATGATCCTGCAACTGTTACACGATTTAAAACAGTTTTAATATAATTCTTAGTATCAACGCCAGTTCTCACACCTGGAATTGAACCACCATTTTTCTTAAGATCATCACTGATTTTTTCAGCATCAATCTGTAAATTTGAATAGAAGAATGTAAATCCAATAATCATGACAATATATAGACAGAAACCAATTGGTTCTTGATAATTAAATATTGTATTAATCCATTTTGTAACAGTGCTAGCTTTCATAAAACTAACAATTGTTCTTGGCGCTGCGAGTACAGATGAAGCAAAGATAACAGGAATAACCCCTGAACTATTAATTTTAATAGGCATATGAGTCTGTTCCTTTGTTCTCATTGTTGTATTTGTACTTGTTGCATAGACAATTGGAATTTTTCTAATTGCACCTTCAGTAAATACAACGAAGATAACAATTGATAAATAAACAATTACAAATAATACATACCATGCTATATCTAACCACATTCCACTATCGAATTTAACAATATTGTTAAATGTTGTAATAAATGAGTTAGGTAGGTTAGAAACGATACCTGTAAAGATTAATAATGAAACACCATTACCAATCCCTTTATTTGTAATTTGATCTCCTAACCAAATTGCAAACATACTTCCAGCCATCATAATTAAAACAACATAAATGTATGACCAAATAGAAGTATTTGTTAAAATATTATATCCACTATCAAAGGCATATGTTAGCACGCCACCTTGTAAAGCAGATAAGAATAAAGTTAAAATTCTTGTAACACGGTCTTTCTTCTTTTTACCAGTATTACCTTCTTTACGCCAGCGAGTAAGTGCTGGTATAACATCCATAGATAATAATTCGATAATAATTGATGAAGTAATGTATGGTGAAACACCTAAAGCGAATAATGAAAATCTTTCAAGTGTTCCCCCACCTAATAAATTCATAATTCCAAAAATACCAGAATTCGCATCACTCGAACTTAAAGATCCGATATTAACACCCGGAATTGTAACTGCTGATCCTAAACGATAAACAAATAAAATTCCAAGTGTAAATACGACCTTACGACGAAGCTCTCCTTTTTTGAATACATTTTTCAAAAATGTAAGCATCTTAGATCACCTCAGTTTTTCCACCTGCAGCTTCAATAGCAGCAACAGCAGATTTAGAGAATTTAGCAGCTTGAACTGTTAATTTCTTTTCAATAGCACCATTTCCTAATACTTTAACACCATCTAATTCTTTTTTGATGATTCCAGCTTCTTTTAATGCTTGTGCGTTCACTGTTGCACCATCTTCAAATTTATTTAAGCTATCTAAATTTACAATAGCATATTCTTTACGATTAAAGTTTGTAAATCCACGTTTTGGTAAACGCATGAATAATGGAGTTTGTCCACCTTCGAAACCTGGTTTTTTACCTCCACCTGATCTAGCTCCTTGTCCTTTTTGACCTCTACCAGCTGTTTTACCAGTTCCTGAACTTGTTCCACGTCCAACACGTTTTCTTTCTTTACGTGCACCTTCAGTGTATTGTAATTCGTGTAGTTTCATCGTTACACCTCCTATTTTTCTTCTACTTTAACTAGGTGTCCAACAACTTTTAACATTCCTTGAATGTAAACGTTGTCTTCTTTTTCTACTGTTTTATTAACTTTTCTTAAACCTAACGCTTCAAGAGTTTTTCTTTGTTTTGGTAAGCAACCAATTGGACTCTTAACAAGCGTAATACTTAATTTCTTAGCCATGTGTTTGCCTCCTATTATCCAAAGATTTCTTCTACTTTTTTATCTCTTAATTCAGCTACTTCATTAACTGTTTTTAATGATGCTAAACCTTCCATAGTTGCTCTAACCATGTTAATTGGTGTTCTTGAACCTAAAGATTTAGATAAGATATCTGAATATCCAGCTAATTCAACAACCGCACGAACTGGACCACCAGCGATGATTCCAGTACCTTGAGATGCAGGTTTAATAAATACTCTACCTGAACCATAAATACCAGTTACTTCGTGTGGGATTGTTCCATGGATTGAAGGTACTTTGATTACATTACGTTTAGCATTTTCGCATGCTTTTCTAATTGCATCAGGTACTTCGTTAGCTTTACCAGTACCGAAACCAACTCTACCTTTTTTATCTCCGATAACAACTAATGCAGCGAAACGCATTCTACGTCCACCTTTTACTACTTTAGTTACACGGTTAATAGTAACAACACGTTCTTCAAATTCTTTTTCTTCTCTTCTTGGTGCTCTTCTTTGACCATTTCTTCTAGGTCCAGATTTTCTTTCACCATTGTTAGTTCTTGGTTTACGTTGTTCCATATTGACCTCCTTCTAGAATTCTAATCCAGCTTCTCTAGCTGCTTCAGCTAAAGCTTTTACACGACCATGATAAATATATCCACCACGATCAAATACTACTTTTTTAATTTTTTTAGCTTCTGCTCTTTCAGCAATAGCTTTCCCTACAGCAGCAGCTGCAGCAATATTTCCACCGTTTTCTAATTTCATATCAACGCTTGATGCACTTACTAAAGTTACACCATTTACATCATCAATGATTTGAGCATGAATATGAGCATTTGAACGGAACACATTTAAACGTGGACATTCTGGAGTTCCACTGATTTTTGCACGAACTCTAGCGTGACGTTTTAAACGTACATCATTACGAGATTGTAATTTAGCCATGAATATAGCTCCTTTCTTACTCTTTCTAAACTACTTCTTACCAGCAGTTTTTCCTTCTTTTCTGATGATTCTTTCATCAACATATTTAATACCTTTTCCTTTATAAGGTTCAGGTTTTTTCTTAGATCTGATTAATGCTGCCATTTGACCAACACGTTCTTTAGAAATACCAGATACGATAATTGAGTTAGCATTTGGAGTTTCGATTTTTACTCCTTCTTCAGCTTCAATTTCAACTTGATGAGAGAAACCAATATTTAATACTAATGTATTTCCCTTCATTTGAGCACGGTAACCAATACCAACGATTTCTAATTCTTTTTTGAAACCATCATGTACACCTGTGATCATATTTGCAAGTAATGCTCTTGTTGTACCATGTAATTGTTTTACATGTTTTTCTTCACTACTTCTTTTAACAGTAATTTCATTTTCATTTTTTTCAAATGAAATAACTGGAGAAAATTGTCTTACTAAAGTCCCTTTAGCTCCTGTTACTGTAACAGTATTATCTTCAGCGATATCAACAGTTACACCTTCAGGTACAATGATTAATTTATTACCGATACGAGACATCAGTTATACCTCCTGTATAATTTTTTTATTACCAGATATATGCTAAAACCTCTCCACCAATTTGTTTAGCTCTAGCTTCTTTATCAGTCATTAAACCTTGAGAAGTTGATAAGATAACGATTCCTAAACCATTTAATACTTTAGGGATTTCATTAACTTTTGCATATACACGTAATCCAGGTTTAGAGATTCTCTTTAAATCTGTGATTACTCTATCTTTACCTCTATATTTTAAAGTGATATTAATGTTTTTAATGGCACCTTCGCCTTCAACTTTATATCCTTTAATGAATCCTTCGTTTTTCAAAATTTCAGCGATTTCTACTTTTAATTTTGATGCAGGAACAGTTACTTCATCATGATACTGTCTATTTGCATTACGGATTCTTGTTAACATATCTGCAATTGGATCTGTCATTACCATTTGCTAGTCCTCCTTCCAAAACGGATTTTAAATTTCTAATTACCAGCTTGCTTTTTTTACACCTGGGATTTCACCTTTGTATGCTAATTCGCGGAAGCAAATTCTACAAAGTTTAAATTTTCTAATTACTGAATGTGGTCTACCACAACGTTCACAACGAGTGTATTCACGCACTTTATATTTTTGAGGACGTTGTTGTTTCACTTTCATTGATGTTTTAGCCATTGTGAGTCCTCCTCTTATTTATGGAATGGCATTCCTAATTGTGCTAATAATTCATGACCTTCTTCATCGCTATTAGCAGTAGTTACGAATACGATATCCATTCCTCTTAATTTATTTACTTTATCAAAATCGATTTCAGGGAAAATTAATTGTTCTTTAATTCCTAAAGTGTAATTTCCTCTTCCGTCGAATGAATTGTTAGATACACCTCTGAAGTCTCTTACACGAGGTAAAGAAACGTTGAATAATTTATCAACAAATTCATACATTCTTTCACCACGTAAAGTTACTTTGCAACCAATTGCTTGACCTTCACGTAATTTGAAACCAGCGATTGATTTTTTTGCTCTAGTTACAACTGGTTTTTGACCAGAGATTAATGTTAATTCATTCACTGCATCATCTAATAATTTTGAATTAGATACAGCATCACCAACACCAATATTGATAACTACTTTTTCAATTTTAGGTGCTTGCATTTTAGAAGAATAATTGAATTTTTCCATTAACGACTTAACTACTTCGTTTTCATAACGTTCTTGTAAACGATTCATCTGCTATCTCCTTTCAATTATTTCTTTTTCTTTTTATCAACTTCAGCCCCAGTTTTTTTGTTAATACGGACTTTAGTTTTCTTACCATCAGCATCTACAGTTACTTTATATCCTAATTTAACTGCTGCTTTTGCTTTTGAATCATAGTATGCAACATTTGAAACATGAATTGGAGCTTCTCTTGTTACAATACCACCTTCAGGATCAGCTTGAGAAGGTTTTACATGTTTAGTAACAACATTAATTCCTTCAACAATTACTTTATCTTGTTTTGCAAGAACTTGTAACACTTCACCTGTTTTACCTTTATCTTTACCTGCGATAACTTGAACAGTATCACCTACACGGATTTTCATGTGCCACCCCTCCTATAATACTTCTGGAGCTAATGATACGATTTTCATGAAATCAGCATCTCTTAACTCTCTTGCAACTGGTCCAAAGATACGAGTACCTCTTGGAGATTTGTCATCTTTAATAATTACACAAGCGTTATCATCAAATTTAATGTATGATCCGTTTTCACGACCTACACCATATTTAGTTCTAACGATAACCGCTTTTACTACTTCACCTTTTTTTACAGTTCCACCAGGTGCTGCTTGTTTCACTGTTGCTACAACAACATCACCGATGCTACTTGTTTTTCTATTTGAACCACCTAAGTTACGAATTACTAATACTTCTTTAGCACCAGTATTATCAGCAACTTTAAGTCTACTTTCGTTTTGAATCATCTTCGGTTACCTCCTTTTAGAGTTTCTAATTAAACTGTTTCTGCTTTTTTAACGATTTCTACTAAACGGAAACGTTTTGTAGCAGATAATGGTCTTGTTGACATGATTTTAACAATGTCACCAACTTGAGCAACATTTTCTTCATCATGAGCATGAAATTTAGTAGAAGATTTCATACGTTTACCATATAATTTATGCTTTACATGTGTTTCAACTAGCACTGTAATAGTCTTATCCATTTTAGTAGATACAACTGTACCAGTATAAACTTTACGATTATTTCTTTCCATTGTATCTCCTCCTATTGGTTCATTTCTCTTTCTCTAATAATTGTTTTAATACGAGCGATTGTTTTACGAACTTGTCTAATACGTGCTGTGTTTTCTAATTGACCTGTAGCTTGTTGGAATCTTAATCCAAAAAGCTCTTTTTTGTATTCTTCAACTTTAGCTAATAAAGCTTCGTTATCTAATTCTCTAATTTCTTGCGCTGTCATAATTATTCACCCTTTCCAATGATTTTACATTTAATAGGTAATTTATGAGATGCAAGTCTTAAAGCTTCTCTAAGTACTGGTTCTTCTAATCCACCTACTTCAAAAAGAACACGACCAGTTTTAACAACTGCTACCCATTCTTCTGGAGAACCTTTACCTGATCCCATACGTACTTCTAATGGTTTTTTAGTTTTAGCTAAATGTGGGAAAATTCTAATCCATACTTTACCACCACGGTTCATATAACGGTTGATGGCAATACGTGCTGCTTCGATTTGACGTGAAGTAATCCAAGCACCTTCAGTTGCTACTAAACCAAATTCACCAAAAGATACTTTATCTCCACCTTTAGTCTTACCTTCATAGCTAACACGATGAGGTCTTCTGTATTTTGTTCTTTTAGGCATCAACATGATTATTTATCCCCTTTCTTCTTTTCAGGAAGGATTTCTCCCATACAAATCCAAACTTTAACTCCTAATTTACCATAAGTCGTATCTGCTTCAGCAGTCGCATAATCAATATCAGCTCTTAAAGTATGAAGAGGGACATTCCCTTCAGAGTATCCTTCAGCACGAGCCATATCAGCTCCACCTAAACGTCCTGAAACACTTGTTTTAATTCCTTTAGCACCAGCTCTCATTGCTCTTTGAATAGCACGTTTTTGAACTGTTCTAAATGAAGCACGATTTTCTAATTGTTCTGCAATGTTGTTTGCAACTAATTGAGCAACAACATCTGGATTTTTAATTTCTACGATGTTAATGAAAACTTGTTTTCCACTAACCATTTTAGCTACTTCTTTTCTTAAAGCATCTACTGCTTCTCCATCTTTACCGATTACTACACCAGGTCTAGATGTGTGAACAAAGATTGTTACACGGTTTTTTGATCTTTCGATTTCAACTTTAGCAACTGAAGCAGTTTTTAATTTTTTAAGGATATAATCACGAATTTTAATATCTTCATGTAATAACCCAGCGAAATCTTGATCATTTGCGTACCATCTTGAATCCCAATTACGGTTAACACCAACTCGTAAACCTACTGGACTTACTTTTTGACCCATTCTAGTACCTCCTATCTTTCATCTACCACACATGTGATGTGGCTTGTTCTTTTTAAAATTCTTGTTCCGCTACCTTTTGCTCTAGCACGGAATCTTTTTAATGTTGGACCTTCATCAACGAAGATTTCTTTAATATATAATTTATCTGCATCTGCACCATTGTTGAATACAGCGTTTTGTGCAGCTGATTTAACGACTTTAATGACTGCAGGTGTAGCTGCTTTATTAGTATATTCTAAGATACCTAAAGCTTCTTTCACTTGCTTACCTCTTACTAAGTCAACAACTAATCTTGCTTTTTGAGGTGATACACGAATCGTTTTAGCTAATGCTTTTGCTTCCATGTTTTATGCTCTCCTCTCTCTATTTACCAGCTTTTTTATCATCATCACCGTGACCATGGAAAGTTCTTGTTGGAGCGAATTCTCCTAACTTATGACCAACCATATCTTCAGTAACGTAAACTGGAATATGTTCTCTTCCGTTATACACTGCAAATGTATGTTCAATAAATTGAGGGAAGATTGTTGAACGTCTTGACCAAGTTTTGATAACTTCTTTTTTACCAGATTCATTTAATGCTTCAACTTTTTTCATTAAATGAGCATCAACAAATGGTCCCTTTTTTAAACTACGTGCCATTTTTTCTTTCCTCCTTATTATTTACCGTTGCGACGACGTACAATTAATTTAGTCGAAGCTTTTTTATTCTTTCTAGTTTTAACACCCATAGCTTTTTTACCCCAAGGTGTCATTGGTGCTTTACGACCGATTGAAGTTCTACCTTCACCACCACCATGAGGGTGATCATTAGGGTTCATTACAGAACCACGAACTGTAGGTCTAACACCTTTCCATCTCATACGTCCAGCTTTACCATAGTTAACTAAACCATGATCTTCGTTTCCAACTACACCAACTGTAGCTCTACAAACTGCTAAGACTTTTCTAACTTCACCAGAAGCTAATCTTAAGATTACATATTTATCTTCTTTACCTAAGATTTGAGCAGACACACCAGCAGATCTTGCGATTTGTCCACCTTTACCAGGTTGCATTTCGATATTATGGATAACAGTACCTTCAGGCATATTTCCCATTGGTAAAGCATTACCAACAATAATATCTGCATTTCCTCCAGAGATAATAGTCATTCCAACTTCTAATCCCTTTGGAGCTAAAATATATCTTTTTTCACCATCTGCATAGTTAATTAATGCGATGTTTGCTGATCTATTTGGATCATATTCAATAGTTGCTACTTTTCCAGGGATATTGTCTTTATTACGTTTGAAGTCAATAATACGATATTTTTGTTTATGACCTCCACCGTGATGACGAGTTGTAATAACACCATTGTTATTACGTCCACCGTTTTTGTTTTTCTTAGCAACTAAAGATTTTTCAGGTTTTGTTGCTGTAATTTCTTCATAAGTTAATGAAGTCATATTACGACGACCGTTAGTGACTGGCTTATAAGTTTTAATTGCCATCTTTAGTTTCCTCCTAATTTCTTATCTGGAACGAGTTATTCCAATATTTTACGAATTATCAATTAGTCTTCATCAAAGAAATTGATTTCGTTTCCTTCAGCTAAAGTTACGATAGCTTTTCTTCTTTTGTTAGTTTTACCAACATATCTACCCATTCTTTTTGTTTTTGCTCTTACGTTCATAACGTTAACGTTAACAACTTTTACATTGAACATTGCTTCAACAGCGTTTTTAATTTCAATTTTGTTAGCATTAACATCTACATCAAATGTGTATTTGTTTGATTCAGCTTGAAGAGTCATTGATTTTTCAGTAAGTACAGGTTTTTTTAATACATCTGTAATGTGTGCCATTATGCAAGTACCTCCTCAACAGCTTTAATTGCAGCTTCAGTCATAATTAACTTGTTGCTGTTTAAAATATCATAAACATTAACATGTTTAGCATCTAATAATTTAACTCCTGGGATATTGTTAGCAGATTTAGCAACGATTGGACAAATTTCATCAAAAACAATTAATGTTTTTGCTGGAGCTTGTAAGTTTTCTAAAACTTTAACCATATCTTTTGTTTTTGGAGCTTCAATTTTAATTCCTTCGATTGCCATAAATTCATTATCTTGAACTTTAGTAGATAAAGCTGATTTTAAAGCTAATCTTCTAACCTTACGGTTTAATTTAAATTTATAACTTCTAGGTGTTGGACCAAATACAACTCCTCCTCCACGCCATTGTGGTGCACGGATTGATCCTTGTCTAGCTCTACCAGTACCTTTTTGACGCCATGGTTTTTTACCACCACCAGCAACTTCAGTACGGTTTTTAACTTTATGTGTACCTTGTCTTAAAGACGCTCTTTGTAATAAAACCATATCAAATAAAGCTTGTTTATTTGGTTCAATTCCGAATACTGCTTCATTTAATTCTAAATCTTTTACTTCAGCACCTTCTTGGTTAAATACTTTAATATTAAGCATTCTATGTTCCTCCTTCCCAAAATTACTCAGCTGTAGCTTCAGCTGCAGCTTCTACATTTGTGTTTTCTTCTGCAGGAGTATAATCTACTAATTCATGAGCTGTTTTAACTTGACCAGCTTTTTTGATTGCAGATTTAACAACTACTAATCCTTTTTTAGGTCCTGGTACTGAACCTTTGATTAATAATAAATTGTTTTCTACATCTACTGCAACAACTTCTAAGTTTTGAATTGTACGAGTTACATGTCCCATTTGCCCTGGTAATTTTTTACCTGGAGCAATTCTGTTTGGAGCGATTGGTCCCATTGAACCAACAATTCTATGAGCTCCTGAACCATGTCCTTTAGGACCAATGTGTTGACCATGTCTTTTGATAACACCTTGATATCCTTTACCTTTTGAAGTTCCAGTTACATCTACAACTTCACCAGCTACGAAGCTATCAACAGTAATTTTATCTCCAACTTCATAACTCATCATTTCGTCAAAACGAAATTCTTTAATGAAGCGCTTAGGAGCTGTGTTTGCTTTGTCAGCAATTCCTTTTTCAGCTTTGTTTGCTAATTTTTCTCTTTTATCTTCAAAACCAACTTTAACAGCATCATAACCATCGCTTGCAACTGTTTTCTTTTGTAACACTACGTTTTCAGTAGCTTCTACAACAGTTACAGGGATTAATAAACCGTCAGTTGTGAAGACTTGAGTCATTCCAATCTTACGACCTAAGATTCCTTTCATGAGTTACACCTTTTACCTTTCTTATAATTTAATTTCGATGTCTACACCACTTGGTAATTCTAATCTAGTTAAAACATCAACTGTTTCTGGTGTAGGGTTCACAATGTCGATTAAACGTTTGTGAGTTCTAATTTCGAATTGTTCACGTGAATCTTTATATTTGTGAACTGCTCTTAGTACTGTATATACTTCCTTTTCAGTAGGTAATGGTACAGGACCAACTACTTGAGCACCTGATTTTTTGGCAGCACCAATAATTTTTTCTGCCGAATTGTCTAGAATTTTGTGATCAAATGATTTTAATCTAATTCTAATTTTGTTATTTGCCATGATTTTTTCTCCTTTCAAATTTCTTAGGATGTGATTCACTCAGTGCAAATTACCTGAAACATGCCGTTTCATGACAACGCCTTTCGGTGTTTCAGCAACCTCGCACATCAACATGAAGTCAACATCGACATTATATAGAAAAAAAGCCCATTATGCAAGGCTTTTTTAATTATTTTTTTAATTTTTTTTACTATTTATTATACGGTGCTTATATCATTTTAATTATGAAAATCTTTATTTATTTATCACTAATTGAAATTCGTTTTCTTTCTTATAAAAATAGTCATTTAGCGTATCAATCTAGCATAAATATATTTTATTAAGCACATTTACTAATTTGTATTAAAAAGAAAAAATTGATCAATCTATAAAACATTGTAATTATATCCAAATATATTGTTGATTTATAAATGTCAAACTAAAAATGTACAATTTTGATCATATAAGAATGTATAATTC
>OLOG01000102.1_pt1 | contig 91600 bp, 79 predicted proteins | sample 1672351 | NCBI WGS metagenome assembly OLOG01 (sample SAMEA3136674, study PRJEB25190) | human gut metagenome | biome: human gut; feature: human-associated habitat; material: faeces | place: Austria | collected 2013 | reverse complement strand
GATATGCGGCAGTAGATTGTGATAATCAGATTGATATGGTCAATCGTGAAAAAGTAGAAGATTTTTGCAAAGCAGCAGAGAAAGAAGAACAGGCAGCAGTAGATATTGTTGTTGTATTTGATGAAGGGGAAATTATACAATATCATTTAGAGTCAATGAATGGAAAGATAAATGTTCGATTATGTCAGGTTAAATGGAAGGATAATAGCCCACAGGCTAATTATTATGATGAATATGAAGCATATGAGTGGAAATATACAGAAAAAGGATACTTGTTTCTGGAGGAATATCACCCACCGGGATTTGATGGAGCACCGGGTGAAACTGGATTCAGAGTGCAGCCATTAGATAAAACATGCCGAGAATTGAATCGAAAATATGTTATGCCGTTGGGGTATGCACTTAATAATCTGTTGATTACAAATTGGGATAACCAGAATTATACGGAACTTGATTTTTATGATCTTTATGAAAAAATGTATTATATGAAATATGGAAAGCAAGTTCCATATGAAGCAAATTATGGTGGAGCAGAATATGAAGTTCCAGAAGATGAGTTTGAAGAGGTTATAAAGACCTATTTACCATTTAGTAATAGCGAGATTGAAAAAGGAACTTTTTATAACTCTGATAATAGAACTTTTAGATACAGACCGCGGGGGTTATATGATTGTGAATTCCCATATGAGCCATATCCGGAAGTTATCTCATATGAAAAATTACAAGATGGAACATTAAAACTTACGATAGAAGCAGTATGGGAAATCAGAATGTTAGATCAGGCAATCACCAGTGAATTGATGATAAAACCTATGGAAGACGGAAGTTTCCAGTATTTATCAAATAAGGTAATCAGTTCAGATCAAAATGCAAATGCAGGGTGGTATATGCCAAGGTTAACAGAAGAAGAGTGGGAAGAGAATTACAGTAATAATTAGGGGGCAATATGAAAAGAAAAAGTATTTTGTTAGTACTTTGTATAGGAATGATTCTGACTTCCTGTGAAAGTAAGATATCGTTAAACAGCACAGATGTAAAAAATGAGAAGAATCAGAAAAACACTACCATGGAAAATCCGGATAAGGGATATAATCTACCAATCGATGAAGACAAGAAAAAGGAAGCTGTGAACGATTGTGAAGAAATTATGGGCATTGTCCGAGACATTTATTCTGAATATAATGGAATACAAGAAGCAGATCAGAACACTGCTGAGCAAATGATGAATCGGATGAAAGAAATTATCAAACAAAATGGGAATCCGGTCATTGGTTCCGATCATTATTCTGTTATGGATAATTATCAGAAGATGGAACAATTTTTAAAATCTGCAGAACAAGAAGAAAAAGGAAGTGTAATTTTATATGAAGCAGATACAGATGGTGGAATTACCAGAAAAGAATATAGTTATGATGGAAAAGAAATGAGTGTGATGTCCGCAAAAATGATCTGGAGTGAGGATACAGAGCCTGTACTTACATACATATCGCTATCAAAAATAAAAGAATGGGCATATACTGAAAATGGGAATTTCTGTTATGAATTATGCGTACCTGAACCACCGGAAGTGACAGAGATTGTAGCTGGAAGTTGTATTATCCGGGTAAAGCCTTTGAGTGAGGAGTGTCGGGAATATTCAAAAAAATATGTGAGTACGTTCGGCTATCATGGAAACAATCTGTTATGTTCAAACTGGAATGCGGAGGATATGCAGGGGTTGGATTATAATGGACTTTATGAATATTTTTATCAAATGAAATATGGAGAAAAATTTACGGCAGAAAAAGAGGTTGTGGGAATTCCAGCAGAAGAGTTCGAAAATGTAATTATGACATATCTTCCTGTTACAAAAGAAGAATTGAAAGAATGGGCGGTCTACGATGAACAAAGTAATATGTTTATCTGGGAACGATTGGGATATGGTAATTATTCACCAACACATTTTGGCTTGTCTTTACCGGAAGTAACAGAAGTCAGGCATAATGAAGATGGAACCATTGTTTTGACAATTCATGCAGTATGTGATTCTGTTGTATGTAATGATGCTGTTATTACACACGAACTTACGATGAAAATTCAGGATGATGGAACGATTCAGTATGTTGGAAACAGGATTTTAGATAATGGTATTGATAATATACCGAGGTATCAGTACCGGTTAGGTAATTTGCAGAATTGATCAGTAGAGAAGAATGAAATAAAGAGAACTGATAACAGGAAATTATGCTATCAGTTCTCTTTATTTATTTCCAAATACCAAGATTAGAAAGTACAGATTCTGTTATTTCGGTAGCCTGACTTCCAGTTGCACCAGAAGAGGATTGAATATTTGTTGCGAAGTAGTAAGTATTATTCGCTGTTTCAATGTATCCGATAAACCAGCCATTGACATCTTTACCATTGACACGCCCGGTTCCTGTTTTCCCGTAAAGAGAACCGGAAGAAGTAGTGGAAAGCAGCAGGGCTTTTTTTACTGCCTGGATATTTTTACTGTCAAAATGAAAATTATTTTGATAGAAATCCTGTAACAATTCCACCTGTTCTATGGGTGATATCTTCAGAGAGAAATCTGTCCAATAGAGATTTAGATTTGTTCCAGTATTTTGATTCCCATAGTTTATTGTCTGTAAAAATGTTCTTACGGCTTCAAAACCTGCCTGTGAATCAATTGCCTGAAAATACCAGTTTACAGAATTATGTATAGCCGAGGTTAAATCTTGATCGGCTTCCCATGAATTAAAAGGATATGGTTCTCCATTCCATGTGAAAGTGGAATGTTCTGGTGTAATAATTCCAGATTCCAAGCCAAGTAATGCATCATATATTTTATAAGTCGAATTCGGTGATACACGTGTGGAAGCATGATCCATATTATAAATATTCCATTTATCAGCAGACTGATTATATAAAACAAAACTTCCGGTGTAGTCCCCAAAATTGGAAGAAAGATTTAGCTGAGTAATATTCTTTTCGGTTGTGTCAAAATGATAGCCAGTCTGATCAGAAGCATAAACAGAAAGTATGGGAATGCATCCAATGATGATAGTAGAGACGAATATGCATATAAGATATCCACGAATTTTTTGTTTAAAAGTAGGTTGGTGGAATGATGCAATATTTAAAATGCGTCCTTTTAACTGTTTTATATTTCCACTGATTCCCATAGTAAGAGGGAATGGAGACAGAGCTATTGTTTCGGCAAAGTTAATCAGTGTATTTCCATATGACTTGTATTCTGTTTCTTTCAATAATTGTAATACAGCACTGTCGCAGGCAAGTTCCCGTTCCTGTCGTATTCTTTTTAGAAAATACCAGATTAGGGGATTGAACCAGTAGAAAACATTTACTGTATTTATCAAATATCCAATTAGAATATCTTTATGCTTGTAGTGCTGCAGTTCATGAAGAAGCATATAGCGAATATCAGTTGCGCTTATAGTTCCAGCGTTAAAATCTGAAATCAAGTGAATTGGAAGATAAATGCGAGGATGCAGGAAACCAGCCAAAACAGGAGATTTCAAAAATGCTGTACTATAAATCGGAATGGTATGCTTGCTGTTCACTTCGTTTAAACATTCTATATAAAGAGCGTTTAGTTCTTCATTTTGAAGAGGTAAAGCAGAACTATGTAAGGCTTTTACTTGTTTTACTGAGCGGTAGAGAAGAAAAAACATTATGAATATACCGATACTCCAGAAAAATACAAGTAATGTGTGAATAAAAGTTGGTATTTGGGTGCTGACAGAGACAGCAAAATCATTTATTTTATCCAAATTATAACCATTACCAGAAAGAAAAGTGGTTTGAATGTCACCATTGGTACTTGAACTGGCTGTCAGCAAATGTCTCCACGATATAGAAGATGGGGCAGAGTTTATCGGTAAAAAGGGAACAATTAGAACGGCAAGAAATATAATCGAAAGATTATATTGCATACATGCGGATAATTGCCTTTGCAATAAATTTTTTAATCCCAGTAAACTACCTAAAAAAATACAAATGATGGCATTACACAGTAAAAATCGAAAACTAAAATATATCAAAATATGCTCCTCCCATGGTTAATGATTGGAAAGAAGATTCCGTAAGCTGGCAATGTCTTCTTCAGACAATTTATCATCCTCAATGTAAGAGGCAAGCATAGAAGTGATATTACCATTATAATATCGCTTTAAAAAAGAATTACTTTCCTGCCGAATATATTCGTCTTCCTTGACCAATGGAGTATAGACAAAAACCCGGCTTTGTTTTTCATAGGTTAGTGCTTTTTTAGAAACGAGACGTTTAATCAATGTCTGAATTGTTTTAGGACTCCAACTGGAAATTTGTGTTAATTTTTCAGTAATTTCATTGGTGCTGATTGGTGCGTATTTCCAAACGATTTTCATAACTTCAAATTCAGCTTCTGAAATTTGAGGCAGATTGCTCATGTGATATTCCTCCAAATCTTACGTTTGTAATAAAAATATTATATATTGAAAACGTCTGATCTGTCAATGGAATGAAAAAGCTTGACTTTAAATCTTACAGATGTAGGATTTAAAGTGTGGCGAGAAGGATGGAGATGGAAAAATCAGTATTACGATTATTCAGAAATGGTTGAAATAGACTTAATCCTGGAGGAATATTTCAACGCAGCATGATAAAAAATAGAATAGTAGTAAGAGAGAAAAGTACAAATAAGAATCGAACATTTGTACTTTTTTCTTGCCTTCATCTATATACTTTCAAAAAAATGTCTGATATAATAGGGACTGTTAATACTAAAATGATATGTTTTATAAGTAGCTAAAATAAGAGGATAAATAAATGAATCAAGAACATAAAATTGTTTTATATCAAGTGGAAGACACTAATATTTATGTGAATGTAATGTTTAAAGAAGATACTTTTTGGATGACACAAAAAGCAATGGCAGATTTATTTGAATGTACAACAGATAATATATCCTTGCATTTGAAAAATATTTATAAGGAAGAAGAATTAGATGAAAATCGAACTACCGAGTTTTTCTCGGTAGTTCAAAATGAGGGACAGCGTAACGTTAAAAGAAAAGTAAAATGTTATAATTTAGATGCAATTATAGCTGTTGGATATCGAGTAAATTCTAAGAAAGCTACACGCTTTCGGCAGTGGGCTACTAAAACATTAAAAGAATATATTACAAAAGGGTTTGTGTTGAATGATGATATGCTTAAAAACGGCAGACCTTTTGGAAAAGACTATTTTGATGAATTACTTGAATGCATTCGTGAAATCAGAGCCAGTGAGCGCAGAGCCTATCAGAAAATTACGGATGTATTTGAACAGTGCAGTTATGATTATGATAAAAACAGTGAGATAAATAGAATATTATTTGATAAACTTTTTAACCAAAGTTAGTAATTATGTAAATTTAGGAAGATTATTCAGGAGAAATCACATGGATCATTTTGAATTAGTGTCAGAATATAAACCAACCGGAGACCAGCCACAGGCGATCGCAGAACTAGTCGAAGGTTTTAAAGAAGGCAATCAGTGCCAGACATTGCTTGGCGTCACCGGATCTGGTAAGACATTTACGATGGCGAATGTCATCCAACAATTGAATAAACCAACGCTGATCATAGCACACAATAAGACACTGGCTGCGCAGCTTTATGGGGAATTTAAAGAGTTCTTTCCAAATAACGCAGTGGAATATTTTGTCTCCTACTACGATTACTACCAGCCGGAGGCTTATGTCCCATCTTCAGACACCTACATTGCGAAGGATTCCTCCGTAAATGAAGAGATTGATAAGCTGAGGTTATCGGCAACGGCAGCATTGATCGAGCGCAGGGATGTGATCGTAATTGCCAGCGTTTCCTGCATCTATGGTCTTGGTGAACCGGAAAACTTTGAACAGATGATGGTATCGCTCCGACCGGGGATGGAGAAGGACAGAGATGAAGTGTTACGCCAGCTGATAGATATTCAATATGACAGAAATGATATGGATTTCAAGCGGGGAACATTCCGGGTGCGCGGAGATACAATAGAAGTTGTACCGGCAGACCGTGGCGATACAGCTATCAGAGTTGAATTTTTCGGAGATGAGATTGACCGGATTTCGGAGATAGACATGCTTACCGGAGAGATTAAAAATACGCTGAATCATATTGCAATATTTCCGGCATCCCATTACGTTGTACCGAAGGAGCGTATGGAAAAAGCAATTAAAAATATTGAGATTGAACTGGAAGAACAGGTGAAATATTTCAAAGGTGAAGATAAACTTCTGGAAGCCCAGAGAATTGCGGAGCGAACGAATTTTGATATAGAAATGATGCGAGAGACAGGTTTTTGTTCCGGAATCGAGAACTACTCCAGACATCTGGCAGGGCTTGCACCGGGGCAGCCACCCAATACTTTGATTGATTATTTCCCGGACGATTTTATTATGATGATTGACGAGTCTCATAAGACAGTTCCGCAGATTGGCGGTATGTACCACGGAGATCAGTCCAGAAAGAGAACGCTGGTGGACTATGGATTTCGGCTGCCGTCTGCGCTGGATAACCGTCCACTCAGTTTCGAAGAATTTGAAAGTAAGATTGATCAGGTACTGTTCGTTTCTGCGACACCTGGACAGTATGAGGAAGAGCATGAACTTTTACGTGCACAGCAGGTGATCCGTCCGACAGGACTTCTGGATCCTGAAATCGAGGTGCGCCCGGTTGAGGGACAGATTGATGACTTGATTGGTGAGGTGAAGAAGGAGATTGCAGGAAAACATAAGATTTTGATCACTACATTGACGAAACGAATGGCAGAAGATCTGACCGATTATATGCGGGAACTTGGTATTCGTGTCCGCTATCTGCATTCGGATATTGATACGCTGGAGCGTACAGAAATCGTGCGGGATATGCGTCTCGATGTTTTTGATGTTCTGGTCGGAATCAATCTTCTGCGAGAAGGTCTGGATATTCCGGAAATCACGCTTGTGGCGATTCTGGACGCGGATAAAGAGGGATTCCTGCGTTCAGAGACATCTCTTGTGCAGACAATCGGACGTGCAGCACGTAATGCAAAAGGTCATGTTATCATGTATGCAGATAATATGACAGATTCCATGAAGAATGCGATTGAAGAGACGAAGCGTCGCCGCAAGATCCAGATGGCATATAATGAGGAACATGGTATTACGCCAACTACGATTCAGAAGAGTGTCCGTGACCTGATCAGCATTTCTAAGAAGGTTGCTGCCACAGAACTTCAGATGGATAAAGATCCGGAATCTATGAGTGAGAAGGAGCTTTTGAAGTTGATTGCCGATTTGACAAAGCAGATGAAGAAGGCAGCAGCAGAGTTGAATTTCGAAGCAGCAGCAGAGCTGCGTGATAAGTTGATTGAGCTGAAGAAGATGCTTAAAGAGTAGTAAAGGTCATTCCACCATTGTGTAAGCATAGGAAGTTTTGAATCTTTTAAACCTGTTATCAATAAATGAACAGATATAGCCTCCGGCAGGGCGCACATTGTCCGGTGGACAATGGTTTTGCGCCGACCGAAACGGAGTGTAGACTTGCAGAGGTGCGCAGTAGAAGTATGTCATGCAATTGCATGACGCGCACCTCGCAGCAAGAATGCCGGAGCATTCTTGAAATAATAAAAGGAAAGTTTAAAATATGGCAACAAAAAATGAAAAAAGACAATTTATTAAAATACGAGGTGCAAATGAGCATAATTTGAAAAATATAGACTTGGATATTCCAAGAAATGAACTGGTAGTTCTCACCGGACTTAGTGGTTCAGGAAAGTCCTCTCTGGCGTTCGATACCATTTATGCGGAAGGACAGAGGAGATATATGGAGTCTCTGTCTTCTTATGCAAGACAGTTCCTGGGGCAGATGGAGAAACCGGATGTGGAGAGTATTGAAGGACTTTCTCCGGCAATTTCCATTGACCAGAAATCCACGAACCGCAATCCAAGATCTACAGTAGGAACAGTGACGGAGATCTATGATTATTTTCGTCTGTTATATGCGAGAATTGGAATTCCACATTGTCCAAAATGTGGCCGTGAGATTAAGAAACAGACGGTAGATCAGATGGTAGATCAGATTATGGAACTGCCGGAGCGCACGAAGATCCAGCTCCTTGCGCCAGTTGTCCGTGGAAGAAAAGGACGCCATGAAAAGCTTCTGGAGAGAGCGAAGAAAAGCGGATATGTACGTGTGCGTGTGGACGGTAATCTGTATGAATTATCCGAAGAAATCGCATTAGATAAGAACATCAAGCATAATATAGAAATTATCGTGGATCGACTTGTGGTAAAGCCGGGAATTGAGAAGCGTCTGACGGATTCGATTGAAAATGTACTGCATCTGGCAGAGGGGTTGATGATTGTAGATATTATTGACGGGGAGCCGATGAATTTCAGCCAGAGCTTTTCCTGCCCGGACTGTGGAATCAGTATCGATGAGATAGAGCCGCGAAGCTTCTCTTTCAACAATCCATTTGGCGCATGCCCGGAGTGTTTCGGGCTTGGATATAAGATGGAATTTGACGAGGATCTGATGATTCCGGATAAGAGACTGAGCATCAGCGAAGGGGCGATTACCGTAATGGGATGGCAGTCTTGTACGGATAAGAAGAGTTTTACCTATGCGATTCTTGACGCGCTCAGTAAAGAATATGATTTTTCTCTGGACACGCCATTTCAGGACTATCCACAGGAAATCCACGATGTGATTATCCACGGAACGAATGGACGCGAGGTGAAAGTTCATTATAAAGGCCAGCGTGGAGAAGGTGTCTATGACGTTGCATTTGAAGGACTGATCCGCAATGTAGAACGCAGATACCGGGAGACTTCATCTGAGACAATGAAGGCAGAATATGAAGAGTTTATGAGAATCACTCCGTGTAGAAAATGTGGCGGCCAGCGACTGAAGGCGGAAGCGCTTGCAGTGACGGTCGGTGGTAAAAATATCGCAGAAGTGACGGAGATGTCCATTGAAAACCTGCAAACATTTATGGGTAGTCTGGAGCTTACGCAGCAGCAGAAGATGATCGGAGGACAAATCTTAAAAGAGATCCAGGCAAGAATTAAGTTTTTGATGGATGTAGGTCTGGATTACCTGACTCTCGCCCGTGCTACCGGAACATTATCCGGAGGAGAAGCGCAGAGAATCCGTCTTGCGACACAGATTGGTTCAGGTCTGGTGGGAGTGGCTTATATTCTGGACGAGCCGAGTATCGGCCTGCACCAGAGGGATAATGACAAACTGCTCGGAACACTGAAGCATCTGCGTGATCTCGGGAATTCTGTCATTGTCGTGGAACATGATGAGGATACGATGCGTGCGGCAGACTATATTGTGGACATTGGACCTGGTGCCGGTGAGCATGGAGGAGAAGTAATTGCATGTGGAACCGCAGAGCAGATTATGAAGAATAAAAAATCCATCACAGGGGCTTACCTTAGTGGAAGAATGCAGATTCCGGTACCGGAGCACCGCGCGGATCCGTCAGGCTGGATTAAGATTAGAGGAGCAAGAGAGAATAACTTAAAAAATGTGGATGTAGAGATCCCGCTTGGTGTGATGACCTGTGTGACAGGTGTGTCTGGATCTGGAAAGAGTTCGCTTGTAAATGAAATCTTGTACAAACGTCTTGCAAGAGATCTGAACAGAGCAAGAGTGATTCCGGGAAAACATAATGCCATTGATGGTCTGGAGCAGCTGGATAAAGTTATTGCCATTGACCAGTCACCGATTGGAAGAACACCAAGATCAAACCCGGCAACCTATACGGGAGTATTTGATCTCATCCGTGACCTTTTTGCATCTACAACAGACGCAAAAGCACGTGGGTACAAGAAAGGAAGATTCAGTTTCAATGTGAAAGGCGGACGTTGTGAAGCCTGTGCCGGAGACGGAATCCTGAAAATCGAGATGCATTTCCTGCCGGATGTTTATGTACCTTGCGAGGTTTGCCACGGAAAGAGGTATAACCGGGAGACACTGGAGGTAAAATACAAAGGAAAGAGTATTTATGATGTACTCAATATGACCGTGGAAGAGGCATTGCATTTCTTTGAAAATGTACCAAGTATCCGAAGAAAGATGGAGACGCTTTATGATGTGGGACTTTCCTATATCCGTCTCGGTCAGCCTTCCACACAGCTTTCCGGAGGAGAGGCGCAGCGGATCAAGCTGGCGACAGAACTGAGTCGGAGAAGTACGGGAAAGACCATCTATATACTAGATGAACCTACGACAGGATTACATTTTGCAGATGTGCATAAACTGACAGAGATTCTGCATAGATTATCAGCGGACGGCAATACAGTCGTAGTCATTGAGCATAATCTGGATGTGATCAAGACAGCAGATTATATTATTGATATGGGACCGGAAGGCGGTGACAAAGGCGGAACCGTTATTGCAAAGGGAACGCCGGAAGAAGTGGCTGAAAGTCCGGTATCATACACCGGAAAATATATCAAGCCGATGCTTGAAAAATAAGTATCTTCACAAATATTTAAGGAAAAAAGGGTTGCACTTCCTGAGAAAACGAAAGATAATGATATGGATAAAAGGGATAGCAGAAAGAAAGAGGTTATATCATGGCAGTAGATATTGGAATAGATCTGGGAACAGCCAGTATTCTTGTATATGTGAAGGGAAAGGGAGTCATACTCAAAGAACCTTCTGTCGTTGCATTTGACAGAGACAGCAATGAAGTGAAGGCAATCGGCGAGGAGGCACGTCTGATGCTGGGAAGAACGCCAGGCAATATTATCGCAGTGCGTCCTTTGCGTCAGGGAGTTATTTCCGATTATACTGTGACAGAGAAGATGATCAAGTATTTTGTTCAGAAAGCACTGGGAAGAAGAACATTTCAGAAACCACGTATCAGTATCTGTGTGCCAAGCGGTGTGACGGAAGTTGAGAGAAATGCGGTACAGCAGGCGACATTTGCGGCAGGAGCCAGAGATGTCTATCTGATCGAGGAACCTGTGGCAGCAGCAATCGGGGCAGGCATCGACATTTCCAAAGCATGTGGTAATCTGATCGTAGATATCGGGGGAGGTACGACTGATGTGGCCGTGATCTCTCTTGGAGGTACGGTAGTCAGCACCTCACTGAAAGTTGCTGGAGACGATTTTGACGAGGCGATTGTACGTTATATGAAGAAAAAACACAATCTGCTGATCGGAGACCGGACCGCAGAAGACATCAAGATTAAGATTGGAACGACGTATCCTCTGATTGAAAATGAAGCGATGGAGGTCAGTGGACGGAATCTGGTTACAGGACTGCCAAAGACAGTTACGGTGACTTCGGCAGAGACAGAACGGGCACTTCAGGGAACATCCAACCAGATTATTGAAGCAATTATCAGCGTTCTGGAGCGTACGCCGCCGGAACTTTCCGCAGATATTCTGGAACGCGGGATCATGCTGACCGGAGGTGGAGCAAAGCTTCGCGGGCTGGAAGAGATGATCGAGGAGAGAACCGGAATCAATACAATGACTGCAGAGGAGCCTACGCAGGTCGTAGCAATCGGAACCGGAGAATATGTGGAACTTATGAGCGCAAGACGGGAACTGTAAAGAATATGATATACCTGTCGGGCAGATTTGGGACAATAGATGGAAGAGATTAAGGGATATGTAGAGCACATTGTATACCGGAATGAAGACAACGGGTATACAGTATTTAATTTGAATAATGATGACGGAGACCTGACCTGTGTAGGAAAGTTTCACTACATTGAAGAGGGAGAACTGTTGGAGCTGACGGGAGAGTACATTGTACACAAAGTGTATGGAACCCAACTTCAGGTAGAGACTTCGAAGGTATGTCAGCCAGAAGATAAGGTGTCGATTGAACGTTATCTTGGTTCCGGAGCCATCAAAGGTGTCGGACCGTCGCTGGCAGGACGGATCGTGAAGAAGTTCGGTGGTGATACATTCCGCATTATTGAAGAAGAACCGGAGCGTCTTGCCGAGGTAAAAGGGATCAGCGAGCGGAAAGCCAGAGAAATCGCCATTCAGGTAGAAGAAAAAAAGGATATGAGGGAAGCCATGATCTATCTGCAAAAATATGGCATTTCTACGACACTGGCGGCAAGGATTTATCAGCATTATGGTCAGAGCGTTTATCGCGTAATAGAAGAAAATCCATATCAGATGGCAGATCATGTGCCGGGAGTTGGATTTAAGACGGCCGATGAGATTGCGTCGAAGGTCGGGATACACACAGATTCTGATTATCGGATCCGAAGTGGTATTTTCTATACATTGATTCAGAGTGTCAGTGAAGGACATGTCTATCTTCTTCAGGAGGTTCTGCTATATCGTGCCAGTCAGCTTCTCGATGTAGAGATTCAGCATATTGAAAAATATGTGATGGATCTTGCTATGGAGAAAAAAGTTGTTCTGAAAGAGTCTGATGAAGGGCTTCGTGTTTATTCCGCCCATTATTATTATATGGAACTCACGGTTGCAAAGATGTTGCATGATCTGAATGTAGATTTTGATGTGACACCGTCTGTTTTGGAGCATCGCATCCATATGATAGAAGAACAGGCAGAACTGGCACTGGATGACAGACAAAGAGAAGCTGTAATGGAAGCAGTGCGGCACGGAATTCTGATCGTGACTGGAGGACCGGGAACCGGAAAAACAACGACGATCAATGCAATGATCCATTTCTTTGAGGAAGAAGGAGCAGATATCCTTCTTGCAGCACCGACCGGACGTGCGGCGAAGCGCATGACAGAGGCAACCGGCTGTGAGGCTCAGACCATTCATCGCCTGTTGGAAGTCAGTGGCAATCCGGAAGATGATGATAAGAGAGATAATGTCGGATTTGGAAATGGATTTGGAAGAAATGCAGAGAATCCGCTGGAGTCAGATGTGATTATCATTGATGAAATGTCTATGGTAGATCTGCCGCTTATGAAGGCACTCCTTGACGCAATTATGCCGGGGACCAGACTGATCATGGTCGGAGACGGAAATCAGCTGCCAAGTGTAGGCCCGGGAAGAGTGCTTAAAGACATGATCGCATCGGATTGTTTCCCGGTTGTAAAGCTGGAGAAAATCTTCCGGCAGGCAAAAGAGAGTGATATTATCGTAAATGCACATAAAATTAACCGTGGAGAACCAGTCATATTGGACAATAAAAGTATGGACTTTTTCTTTTTAAAACGGTCTGATCCAAATGTGATTATCAGTGTTGTAATTACGTTGATCCAGAAAAAACTTCCAAAGTTCGTAGATGCCTCACCTTATGACATTCAGGTGCTGACACCGATGCGAAAAGGAAATCTGGGCGTGGAGAGGCTGAATAAAATCCTTCAGCAGTATCTGAATCCGCCATCACCCAAAAAGCAGGAAAAAGAAGTGGGAGACCGCCTGCTGCGTGAAGGTGACAAGGTGATGCAGATTAAGAACAATTACCAGTTAGAGTGGGAAGTCTGCACGAAATACGGAATGACCATTGACAAAGGACTGGGCGTATTTAACGGCGACATGGGAATCATCAAGAACATCAACACTTACGAGGAGACGGTTACGGTTGAGTATGACGAACAGCGCCAGGTGAAGTATCCGTATGCGATTCTTGATGAGTTGGAGCTTGCTTATGCGATCACGATACATAAAGCTCAGGGAAGTGAGTATCCGGCGGTTGTGATCCCGCTTCTTCAAGGACCAAGACAGCTTTACAACCGGAATCTGATCTATACAGCAGTGACAAGAGCAAGAAAATGTGTCACACTTGTGGGCAGTGATTCAGTATTTCAGGAAATGATCCAGAATACCAGCGAGCAGCGGCGAAATACAAGTCTGGCGGAGCGAATCCGAGAACTTGCATAGTGATCATAGAAAAATATAATAAAAAAAAGAATGTAAAATATAATAAAAAGTATGAAAAAAGCAGAGAAAGACAAGAAAAAATATGGTCAGAAAAGGTGTTGGATATTTTCTGGCCTTCTATCTGCCCTTTTTGTGGAAAGGTAAATCGTGGGGGAGTATGCCCTTTGTGCAGGAAAGCTGTGGAAAAATTAGAGATTCATGAACCGCGATGCCTGAAATGTGGGAAACCAATCCGCTGTGAAGAGAGGGAATTTTGCCATGACTGCTATAACACAGAACACATTTATGAAAGAGGGCTGTCGGTGTGGCTTCATAAACCTCCGGTGAACCAGGCAATTTACCAGTTAAAATATCATAATCAGAGATATGTTGCGAAGTATTTTGCACAGGAAATCTGTATAAAATATGCAGAAGAGATCCGAAGATGGAGACCGCAGGCACTTGTCCCGGTGCCTCTGCACAGAAAAAGGCGCAGGAAGCGTGGTTACAACCAGGCGGAGCTTTTGGCAGAAGAGATAGGGAAAATACTTGGGATTCCGGTCGTTGCGAATCTGGTAAAACGGGTTCATTACACTGGTTATCAGAAAAAGCTGGATCCCATAGGGAGAAAAAAGAATCTGGAACATGCATTTGCTCCGGGAGGAGATCCGGACAGACTTCCGACAGATTTTCGACGTGTCATTATTATCGATGATATTTACACAACAGGGAATACCGTGGATCAAGTGGCAAAAGTATTGAAAACTATGGGGTTCCAAAAAGTTTACTTTTTGACTATAAGTATTGGACAAGGGTACTGAGATTTGCTATACTGAAAATGATGTTTCATCGATAAAAAAGGATTTTGAGGTGCATATATGTTAGATGAGCGAAAAGTCAAGCTAATGACTCAGCTTGCTCTGTATGATCAGACGCAGGGAAAAGAGGATTTTAAAATCAGTGAATACTATCGAAAAGATTATGCCGGAGTGCACATTTTATATACGGTTCTGTGGGTGACAATAGGCTATATAGCAGCCTGGGCAATTGCGATGATCGCAGGACTTGATACTCTGATGGAGAAGATGTCAACAGCATTACTGATTACGTTGGCTCTCGCGGCAGTTGTCGGATATGTGGTAGTTCTTGTGTCTTATATTGGAATTGCAAGCCACCTGTACAATAAAAAGCATCAGGAAGCGAGACAGCGGGTAAAGAGATATAATCACATTCTGACGAGATTGTTGAAGATGTATGAAAAGGAGACAAAGTAATGGACAGTTTATATGTAATACGGGAGAGAATGCAGGATTTGTATTCCAGATACTCAATTGTGGCGGATAAAGCAATACAATTTGTTCTGGCGGTCATGACATTTTACATGATCAACAATAATGTAGGATTTATGAAGACACTGGCATCGCCGGTGGTGGCATTGGCACTTGCAATTATTGCAACTTTCTTTCCACCGATAATTACAGTGATTCTGGCAACAGCACTGATCCTTGTACATATGTATTCAGTATCCATCGCAGCACTTGTTGTAACAGCATTGATTTTCCTGATCATGTATATTTTTTATCTTCGTTTTACACCGAAGATGGCAATCGTTGTACTTTTGACACCACTGGCATTTGCACTTAAGATTCCGGTTGTTGTTCCAATCTCATGTGCGCTTTTAATGTCACCGATTTCCATGGTGGCAGTGGGATGTGGAACGGTTGTATATTATATGATGGCTTATATGAAAAAAGCAGCCTCCGGTATGCAGGGCGGTTCTGTGAAAGGTATGATGGGACAGATTGGGAAATATGCAAAACAGGTCTTCCAGAATAAAGAACTGTGGATTGTCCTTGTTGCATTTATTATCTGTACACTGGTTGTTTATACGCTTCGCAAACAGGCAATCGCACATGCATGGACTATTGCAGTTATAACGGGAGCTGTTGTGAATATTGTAGTAGTGGCAATCGGAGATGTTGCTATGGGAGTCCATGCATCTTACGGTTCGCTGATTTTTGGAAGTATCGGAGCAGCGGTTATCGGAGTGATTCTGGAACTGTTCTTTTTCTCCGTAGATTATTCAAGAAGTGAGAATCTTCAGTACGAAGATGATGAATACTATTACTATGTAAAAGCAGTTCCGAAGATTGTAGTATCTACACCAGAGAAGACGGTGAAGCGGATCAATGAACGACAGGAAACGGAGATCATGGATACTGCGGAAGTTAGAAAAAAAGCAAAAAAACAGGCACAGGAAAAGGCACGTCAAAGCGAGCAGGGACAAAAAAAGAAAAAACGTCCGGCATCAAAAAGACGTAATGTTATGGACGCTGATGTGGATCAGGAGCTTTTAAGAAGAAGCTTTGAAAATGATCCTGATATGAGATAAAAAAGAATTTTAAATGGGAAGATAAATAATTATAGCAAAAGGGGGTGACCGGGTGAAACAGTATATTATGCATGTATTAGGAGCCGTCAGTCAGGAATTGTATTTTCCAGATGCGCATCTGACAGATATTATTGAAATCCTGATTTTGACATATCTGATCTATCAAATTGCAATGTGGCTGATCAATACAAAAGCATGGATGCTGATGCGAGGAATTGTTGTACTTGGTATCTTTGTATTGCTTGCAGCAGTTTTTAAGATGCATACAATTTTATTTCTGGCAAGGAATTCGGTAACGGTACTGGCTACGGCGGCAGTTGTAGTATTTCAGCCGGAACTTCGAAGGGCTCTGGAAAAGCTTGGGGAGAAGCAGTTCCTGAGTTCAATCGTACCATTTGAGACGAACAAAGAAAGCAGCAGGTTCAGTGAAGATACCATGGACAGTATTATTGATGCAGCTTACAATATGGGCCGCGTGAAGACAGGAGCACTGATCGTGGTGGAACAGGCAATACATCTGACGGAGTATGAAAGTACCGGGATTAAGATGGACTGTCTCGTATCCATGCAGGTACTGATGAATATATTCGAGCACAACACACCACTTCACGATGGCGCTATCATTATCCGTGGTGACAGAATTGTATCTGCGACATGTTATCTGCCATTGTCTGATAACATGGGGCTTAGCAAGGAGCTTGGAACAAGGCACAGAGCAGCGGTAGGCATGAGTGAGGTCAGTGATGCTCTGATCATCGTTGTGTCTGAGGAGAACGGCAAGGTATCTGTAGCACAGGGAGGTGTGCTTGACCGGGCAGTAACGAGGGAAGAACTTCGCGAGAAGCTGACTTATATACAGAACAGAAAGCCGGAGAACAAGAATTTCCTGCAGCATATATGGAAAGGAAGGAATAAAGATGAAAAAAGGACTGATGAATAATTGGGGCCTTAAGATATTATCCTTCCTCCTGGCAGTGATGCTGTGGCTGATTGTGGTAAATATCGATGACCCGGTAACAACCCAGACATTTAATAATATACCGGTAGCGGTAACGAATGCAGAGGTGCTTGCGGCGACCAATCAGACTTATCAGATTGAGGATGGCACGCAGAATGTCTCTGTGACAGTACGGGCAAAGAGATCTGTACTTAATAAGATAAAAGCAGATAATATAAAAGCGACTGCAGACATGAAAGAGCTGACGCTTCAGACACAGATTCCGATCAGCGTTGAGATTACAGGAGTCAACTATGAAAGTGTAGAAGTATCTCCACGTAATCTTCAGGTAAAACTGGAAGATGAAGAGACGAAGAAATTCCCGATTGTTCCAAAGACGACAGGAACCGTCCGAGATGGCTATACACTTGGAGAGATTCAGGCAGTGCCGGAGATGGTATCTATCCGGGGACCGAAGTCTGTCATTGATTCCATCAGTAAAGTCGAGGCATCTGTCAGTGTATCCGGATTATCTGAAGACGTTGTAACAAAATCAGAGCTTGTATTATACGATAGTGATAACAATGTGATCGACCAGTCACTTCTTGCCAATAACCTTGGTACGGAAGGTGTATCTGTCAGTGTACAGGTGCTTGAGACGAAGAGCGTTAAGGTTGAATTTGATACTTCACAGATTACAGCAGCAGACGGATATTCCGTCAGCGATATCAAGTATGAGCCGGATCATGTAAATGTGACCGGCAGAGCGGAAGAACTGAAAAAGTTGAAGAAGATCTCAGTTCCGGCATCGGCACTCAATATGTCCGGACTGACTTCTAAGACAGAGAAAGTTGTGGACATCACAGATTATCTTCCGGAAGATATTTCACTGACAGATGAAAATGCCGGATCTGTAGTTGTGACTGTAGGAATTGACAAAGATGGAACAAAATCTTATGATATTTCTATGGGAGCCATCAAGGTAAATAACCTGGCAAATGGATTATCACTAAGCTATGAATCAGCAGATGTACTGGAGATTCAGATCCGCGGGCCGGGAGATATACTGGATCAATATAAGATCAGTGATAATGTAAGCATTGATCTTAAGAACTACCAGACGGCTGGAACTTATACAGTCCCGGTAACGGTAGGTGTTCCGGATGGCTGTGTGCTTGAGAGCACGGTATCTGTAAATGTTATATTGGAAGAGAAATAAGGAGCAGAGCTATGGTAAGTCAGAAAGTAAAAATCACAAATCCAACAGGACTGCATCTGCGTCCGGCTGGAATTTTCAGCAATATTGCAAACAAATTTGAGTGCCGGATTACATTTGAGTATGAGAATTCTATTGCCAACGCCAAGAGTGTACTAAGTATCCTTGGTGCCGGAATCAAATCAGGAGATGAGATTCTGCTGATCTGTGAAGGGGAAGAAGAAGAAAAAGCATTAAAAGCAATGATAGAAGCTATAGAAAGCGGGTTAGGGGAGTAATAAATTGATTCGAAATATTTTATGCTATGCAGAGGAGTCTGCCCGGAGATTTCCGGGTAAGACTGCCTTTGCAGATGAAGAGACAGCGTGCACATACGACGAACTGATCAAAAGTGCCAGAGCAGTAGGAACAAGACTGGGGAGGGAAGTAACTCCTGGGAAACCGGTTCCTGTACTTATGGAAAAAGGCGTAAAAGCTATTTATGCATTTATGGGAATCGTATCTGCAGGCTGTTTTTATATTCTGTTGGATCCGAAACTTCCGACAGAACGTCTGAAATCAGTGTTGGATACATTACAGGCAGAAGTCCTGTTGACGGATCCGGCTTATGATAAACCAAGAGAGCGTCTGGAATTTGACGGCAAAGTCATTATGATGGAAGAGGCACTTCAGACACAGGAAGATGCGGAGTATCTTGATAATGTAAGAAAACAGAGCCGGGATGTGGATCCGCTCTACGCAATCTTCACTTCCGGTTCCACTGGTGTGCCAAAAGGTGTAGTTGTAAGCCACAGATCGGTCATTGATTTTATAGAAGAATTTACGAGATTATTCAACATTACAGAACATGATGTTATTGGAAATCAGGCACCATTCGATTTTGATGTGTCGGTAAAAGATATCTACTCTACTTTAAAATGTGGAGCAACTATGCAGATCATTCCAAAGAAGTTTTTCTCATTTCCGACAAAACTTCTGGATTATCTGGTCGAGCGGGAAGTAACGATTCTGATATGGGCAGTTTCTGCACTATGCATCATATCCACATTAAAAGGATTTGATTATAAAGTGCCGCAGAAGATCCATAAAGTTATATTCAGTGGAGAAGTAATGCCGGTGAAGCATCTGAATATCTGGAAGAAATATCTGCCGGAAGCTATGTATGTGAATGTTTACGGTCCGACTGAAATTACATGTAACTGTACGTATCATATTATTGACCGGGAGTATGAACCAGGAGAAAATCTTCCGATTGGAAAACCATTTCCAAATGAAAAGGTATTTCTCTTAGATGAAGAAGACCGGGAAGTGACAAAACCTGGAGAAAAAGGAGAAATCTGCGTATCCGGTACTGCTTTGTCACTTGGATATTACAATAACCCGGAACAGACGGCAAAAGCATTTGTGCAAAATCCATTGAATCAATCTTATCTGGAGCCAATCTACCGGACAGGAGATCTGGCATATTACGGCGAAGATGGGAATCTGTACTTCGCATCACGAAAAGATTTCCAGATCAAGCATATGGGACATCGCATTGAACTTGGAGAGATTGAGACTGCACTGGAGACAGTGGAAGGACTAGGTCGGAGCCTTTGTATGTATGATGAGGCAAAGGGAAAAATTCTTGCATTCTATGAAGGAGACCTGGAAAAGAAACAAATCGTCCGGGCAATCGGGACAAGACTTCCGGGATTCATGATTCCGAATGTATTTGTGAAAGTAGAAGAATTTCCACTTACGAAAAATGGAAAAATCGACCGTAAGAAACTGGAGGAAGCTTATGAATCAGGAAATCTTACAAACTTATCTTAGACAGGAAGAGACTCCTGCGTATATCTTTGATCTGGATATGTTAAAATCCAGAGTTCATATGATGAAAACGATACTGGGCGAACGGGCAGAAATCTGTTTTGCAATGAAAGCCAACCCATTTCTGATCGGACCATTAAAGGACACGGCAGACAAATTTGAGGTATGTTCCCCAGGAGAATTTCACATTTGTGAGACAGTCGGAATTCCAATGGAGAGAATTGTACTGTCCGGTGTGAATAAGGAAAAATGCGACATCACCCATGCGATGCATACTTACGGAAATGCAGGCGTGTATACAATCGAATCCAGGAAGCATCTGGAGCTTTTGGAAATGTGTGCAAAAGAAGAAAACATTACGATTCATGCACTGATCCGTGTGACAAGTGGAAACCAGTTCGGCATAGATGAAGAAGAAGTTTTTGATATTGTTTCTAAAAAGGACTACTACCCGCATGTGCGAATTGAAGGGATTCAGTGCTATTCCGGTACTCAGAAAAAGAAGTTCTCTAAGATTGAAAAAGAGCTGCATTGGCTGGATGACATACTTACCCGTCTGAAAGAAACATGCGATTATGATGCTGAAGTTCTGGAATATGGACCGGGATTTTATATCCCTTATTTTGAAAATGAAGAAGAGGTAGATGATGAGTCATTGCTGCAGCAATTTGCAGATACACTTGCAACATTAAAATTCCAGGGGAAAATCACTTTGGAAATGGGACGCTATATTGCAGCATACTGTGGTTATTACGTGACTCGTATCGTAGATCAGAAAGTCAACCACGGACAGAACTACTGTATCGTAGATGGAGGACTGAACCATCTGAATTACTACGGACAGGCAATGGCTATGAAGATGCCACATCATAAACACATTCCGGATGCTCCATCGGAGGAATCGGACGAACAATCAGAAGAACAATCAGAAGTTCTTTGGAACATCTGTGGCTCTCTATGTACGGTCAATGATGTACTGGTGAAACAGATGCCGCTGAAACATGCAAAGATCGGCGACGCTCTTGTATTTGAACGGGTGGGCGCTTATTCTGTAACAGAAGGAATCTATCTCTTCCTGAGCCGGCGCATGCCAAGGATTCTGTTCTGGTCTGAAAAAGACGGATTTACAGAGGCCAGAAAAGCAACAGAAAGTTACCCGATCAACACGGAATGTACAGAAAAAATGAAAAATTAGAAAAGGAGATAACAACTATGGAAAAATTAATTGAGATTTTAGAGGACATTCAGCCGGATGCTGACTATGAGACATGTACAACATTGATTGATGATGGAATCCTGGATTCTTTTGCAATCCTGTCTATCGTGGGAGAATTGGAAGACGAGTTCGATGTATCAGTAACACCTGCTGACATTATTCCGGAAAACTTTAACTCAGCACAGGCACTTTGGGCTATGGTACAGAGACTGCAGGCTGAATAAGAGAACAAACGGGGACACGAGAATGACAAAAAGTACCATGTTGACACGAGAAAATGCCTGACATGGTACTTTTTTATGTTTTGCGATAACATTTTTTTATCGCAGATAGTCCGGCCAGTCTTTGGCCGGATGATACATCAGAAAAGTGGAAAGGCTGGCTAAAAAGTCTCCGACAGATGGTCTTGCGGTCATGCGATATCCAACAACAATCTGGAATAAAAATTGGTTCTTCTCCCAGATGACTGCAATCATTGTACGGATATTCCGTTCAACGCAAGGAAGCGCAATTTCGCAGGATTCGGCAACTTTTGGGTAAAGTCTGGTGGTAAGAGATGTCAACAGCTGTTGGTCCGCCAGAACATATTGAAGAGCTGTTACGGCTGGCGTAAAGCCGGCATAGACCGGAGAAGCACCAAGAGTCCGAAGCAGCTGTTCAATATCCTGTGCTGAGACATCAGAACCAGATAAAGGAACCAAAAAAACCCCTCCTTTTCAACAAATCTCACCTTATTATAACAAAAACGAATAGGTATGCAACATTTAAACTAGAAAAAGAATAGTTCCGTATTATGAGACAAAATGTTATAATTGAAGCAGTGCCAGAGGATTTGGTTCATAAATTGACGAAAGAGAAAACAGGTGACAGCATGCAAGTAGGATTGAACATTAAGATTAAAAGAATCGGAAGAGGGTATACACAGGAAGAGATTGCAGATGCCATCGGTGTCGCCCGTTCTACATACACAAGATACGAGTCAGACAAGAGACTGCCGGACATATACAAATTATGTGCACTGGCAGATTATTTTGATGTATCATTGGACGACCTGGTGGGAAGAGACTGGAAACCGAAAAAAGATCACAAAGGGCGGAACATTGCGATCAAACCACAGCCGAAATGCATATAAGGTAAGAGGCGGAAACAGAATAAAGGCAGAGAAAAAGACACTTTCGGAGGAAGGTGTCTTTTTCTCTGTATCAAAGGAAAAGACATTCACTGGATATGTTTTATTGCGGGAAAATACAGTGTGTGGTATAATCATGGGAGTTTGAAAGAAGTTTTAAGTTCAAAGGGATTAAGGTGTCTGAATGGAAAATGTATATATTACCAAAGTGATATTAGAAGAGGTTCGTAATTTGACATATGCAGAGATACCTCTTTCAGCAAAAGAAAAGAAAAATTTGATTATTACCGGTAAAAATGGAAGTGGAAAAACAACCGTTTTAAATGCACTTGCCAGTTATTTGAATGCTGTATTTGAAAGTAATGGTATTGAACACGAAAAAAAGTATTTAAAAATGGATGAGGGAAATCTGGATTACAGTAAAACACATGGCGGAACAGAAAGTGAAATAAGAGAATTAGAAAGACGTGTGTATGATAGAAAAGATAGATTAACCTTATTAAAACACGGCATAGAGATTGAATTAAATTGCTCAGGCGAACATGCACATCAGCTTTTTCAAGATGGCAGATTGGTACTTGCATATTATAAAGCCGACCGTGTATTCAGAACAGATATTCCACGGCATGTGGAGAAAGTACAACTTCAGGATCAGTATTCTATAGACGAAAATCCGAGAGACAACCTTGTAAAATACCTTCTTGATTTAAAAATGACACAGGCTTTATCAGCAACAAATGGAAAGCAGGAAAAAGCTGCTGATATTCAGAGATGGTTTGATAATTTTGAAATACTTCTTCAAAAAATCTTTGAGAATAAACAGTTAAAATTAGAGTTTGATGAAGAAACTTTTAAATTCAGCATCAAAGAGCCAGAAAAGAAGGCTTATGATTTTAACAGTCTGTCCAGTGGATATGCTGCGATATTAGATATTGTGGTAGATTTGATGATTCGAATGGAAAAGCAGACAAACAGAACATTTCAGTATGATATTCCGGGAATTGTGTTGATTGATGAGATAGAGACACATCTGCATCTTGAATTGCAAAAGAAAATTATGGAATTGCTGACAATAATGTTCCCGAATGTCCAGTTCATAGTTTCAACACATTCCCCATTTATCTTGAACAGTCTGGAGAATGTAGTGATTTATGATCTGGAGCAGAAGACTCTTGTGAATTCCAACACAGGGTTAAGTAATATCCCGTATGATGGAATTGTAGAAGGATATTTTGGTGCGAGCAGGTTGTCAGATGAACTTGCGGATAAATTTCAGCGGTACAAAGAATTAGCTGTGAAAAATAATTTAACTGATGATGATATAGAAGAAATTACTCAATTGGAAATGTATCTGGATGAGATACCAGATTATCTTAATTTAAATATAACTACAGAGTATCAGAAGATAAAGTTAGAATTATCGCAAAGGACGGATATATGATAAAAGTCGACCGTACATTTCCAGCACCGAAATCACTGGAAACAGAAGCCAAAAAGAAGAATGGCAGCTATACAGAAAAAGATGTAGTGGATCAATTGTTAAGAGATTTCCGTAAGAAATGTTATATATGTGAAATTAATGATCTACAAGATCCACAAGTGGAACATTTGCTTCCGCATAAGAATGGAAAATATCCTGAAAGAAAATTTGACTGGAATAATTTATTCTTATCTTGTGGTCATTGTAATAGTGTTAAGAACCAGAAAAAATATGATGAAGGCATCATTGATTGCTGTAAGGTTGATCCTGAAAAATTACTCACTTTCAAGATTAATGAGAATGCTGTAGAAATAGAGAAGAAAGAAGAAACGGAAGATAAAACACTTAACCGAACAATCGAGTTATTGCAGGAAGTATATGGAATTGACAATACCGGGATGCGAGAGTATAAAAGCGATATGCGCTTTAAAGGAGTATTGTGCCAGATGAATTTACTGTATGATAATTTGGAACAGTTAAAAGAAAATCCAGATTCTAAAATGGTTCAGCGTAAGTTGAAAGTACTACTTCGACGAGAATCAGCATTTGCAGCGTTTAAAAGATGTTATATTGAAGAACATAAGGATATTTATCCAGGATTACAAAAGTATTTGGAATAAGATAAAGGAATAATATAAAGGAATAAAAATATGTCACTTATATCAATGAAATTTTTAACGTTTGTTGCAGTTGCAGTTATCGGATACTACTTGATACCGAAAAGGTATCAGTGGGTCTGGCTATTGGCATTCAGTTATATATATTATGCATCATCAGGTATGAAGTATCTGGTGTTTTTGTTGTATACAACAGTTGTGACTTATGGGACAGCAAGAATGATCTATGGAGCAGATCAAAAGTTTGCTGAGCAGAAAGAGAAGATAAAAATATACAAGAAAAGTATTATGGTGTTAGCATTACTTCTGGATTTTGGGATGCTGGCAGTGTTGAAATATACGAATTTTACAATTTCGAATATCAACACATTGTTTCATGCGGATATTAGAATGGTGAAATTCCTGCTTCCACTTGGAATTTCCTTCTATACCTTCCAGTCAGTAGGCTATATTCTAGACGTATATTGGAAACGTTATGAACCAGAAAAAAATATATTTAAATTTGCACTCTTTGTATCATTCTTTCCACAGATCCTGCAGGGACCGATTGGACGGTATTCGAATCTGGCTCATCAGTTTTATGAAGAACATAGTTTTGACTTTATGAGAATAGAACGTGGTGTTCAGAGAGTTTTATGGGGATTCTTTAAGAAGATGGTCATTGCAGACACTGCAGCAGTATTTGTAGATGCGATATTTGATCAGTATCAGACGTATAATGGACTGGCAATCCTTGGTGTTCTGGCATACTCTGCACAGCTTTACGGAGATTTCTCAGGTGGAATGGATGTTGTAATTGGAATTGCCAGTATGTTTGGAATAGAAATGGACGAAAACTTTAAGCGTCCATATTTTTCAATATCTATTACAGATTTCTGGCATCGCTGGCACATTACACTTGGAACATGGATGAAAGATTATCTGTTCTATCCTTTGTCTCTTTCAAAAGGAATGGGCAAATTCGGCAAGTTCGCGAAAAAGACGTTCGGGAAAACGTATGGACGGGCATTACCAATCTGTGTGGCAAATATTGTGGTATTCCTTGTAGTCGGTATCTGGCATGGTGCCGCTTGGAAGTTTATCGTGTATGGTCTGTATAATGGTATTATTATCGGATTCAGTGGTCTGATGGCAAAGAACTATCGAGACTGGAAAAAGAAATTTAAAATCAACGATAAGTCAAATGGCTGGCATATATTCCAGATTGTAAGGACATTTATACTGGTTAATATCAGCTGGTTCTTTGACCGGGCAGATACAATTCCGCAGGCACTCACAATGATGAAAAATGCAGTGACTGTGTGGAAACCGGTGCAGGTTTTGGATATTCGAATTGGAACTTCCGGACCAGCTTATACAATAATGGCAATTGGGATTTTGGGTATAGGTTGTCTGGTGCAATTTATTGTAAGTTATAAACAGGAGCGCGGAATGCAGATTCGAGAAAGTATTGCAATGCAACCAAGACTGGTAAGGTGGGCTGTATATATGGCATTGGTTCTGTCAATTTCAGCAATTAGTATGCCGCCAAATTCAGCAGGAGGATTTATTTATGCACAATTTTAAAAAGTATTTTTATCCTGCTATATTTATTGCTATAATGTTATGTATCAATGAGATTATGGTATTGGCATTAAAGCCATGTACAAATTTTCGAAATGATATTCATAAACTGGAAACACAGCGATATGATGATTTGTTTGTGGGTACTTCTCATGGCAAAGCGGGAATCACCCCGGAGATTGTAGATAAGATTACAGGGGAAAAAAGTTTGAATCTGTGTCTGGGTGGAGAAGAGGTTCAAGACAGTTACTATATTATAAAAGAAGCATGCCGTGTAAATAAACCGAAAAAAATTATCTATGAATTGGATCCGGGATATTGGGTATCTACTGCAACACTTGGACCAGAATACCGGACGGTGTATGATGAGTTTCCGATGTCTGAAGTGAAAGCAGAATATTACCTGGACAAAATATGGAATGTAGATTTTCGAACAACTCTTTTTTCGTGGTATTTATACCGAAAAGGAATCAAAGGTGCTGGAGCAAGATTTACATCAAAATTTAGTCATGCTTACAAAAATTATGATGATAGCTTTTACAATGAACCATCACAAGCTTATACAAGCCAGGGGCAGATTCGGATTCACAGAAGCGATACGCCTAAAACAGAAGCTAATCTAATCTTATGGGATGAGAAAAAATTAAAGTCAGATGCTGTAAAATCGTTTAAAAAGATTGTGAAGCTTTGTAAAGAGAATAATATTAAGCTGACTGTGGTAACTACTCCGGTTCCGCAGGAGACATTGGAAAAATATCATGATAATTTTGAAAATGCGAATAAATTCTTTACCGCACTTATGGAAAAAGAAGGGGTAGAATATTATAATTACAATTATCAGGAGATTTCAGGATTTGACAGGTCATTGAATGGATTTTCAGATTATGAAGGACATATGTATGAAGATCAGTCTGATGTGTTTAGCGAGGAAATAGGGAAAATAGTGAAAGATATGCAAGAAGGTTAAAATATGAAGAAAATACAACAATTATTAGATGCGACATTTTGGAAGTTTGTATTAGTTGGAATTGTAAATACATTAGTTGGAACGGCAGCTATGTTTGTTGCTTATAATGCGCTACACTTTAGTTATTGGGTATCATCAGCTTCTAATTATATAATAGGTAGTATTGTAAGCTATTTCCTAAATAAATATTTTACTTTCCAGAATAAAGAAAAGTCAGTAAAACAAGTGGTAATGTTTATCATAAATATTACAGTATGTTATCTGTTGGCATATGGACTGGCAAAACCGATAGTATCCTGGATTTTAGGTAATCAGAGCAAAGCGGTGCAGGATAATCTGTCAATGTTGGTAGGGATGGGAGCTTTTGTAGCATTCAATTATTTGGGACAAAGAATATTTGTGTTTAAAAAAGGGGAAAAATAAAGATGGAGAAAAAAGCAGTATTGTACATTATTATTCCTTGTTATAATGAGGAAAAAGTTTTACCAATCACAAGTGAAATGTTTTTAGAAAAGATTCATGTACTTGTACGGGCTGGGAAGATAGATGATAAAAGCCGTATTATGTTCGTAAATGATGGAAGTAAAGACCGTACGTGGGAAATTATTTGTGAACTTGCAAATAAGGATGAACATTATATTGGAATCAGTCAGAGCAGAAATAGAGGACATCAGAATGCAGTGTTAGCTGGTTTGATGGAAGCGAAAGATAGATGTGATATTACGATATCCATAGACTGTGATGGTCAGGATGATATTAACGCTATGGATCAGATGGTGGATGAATATTATAACGGGTGCGAAATTGTATATGGAGTACGTAGCAGCAGGGAAACGGATACGTTTTTTAAACGATGTACAGCACAAGGATTCTATAAGTTTTTAAATTCGATGGGAGCTGAAGTTGTATATAACCATGCAGATTATCGTCTTGTATCTAGTCGAGTACTACAGGAATTTGCCAATTACAAAGAAGTTAACTTGTTCCTAAGAGGAATGTTCCCGTTGGTTGGATTTAAAAGTACATCTGTTTACTACGAACGTCATGAGAGAATAGCAGGAGAGAGCCATTATCCATTAAAAAAAATGTTGGCGTTAGCGTTTGATGGAATTACGAGCCTTAGTGTGAAGCCAATTCGAATGATAACTGGATTGGGAAGTGTTATTGCATTAATCAGTTTTTTTGGTGTTATATGGTCGGTTGTAATGGCTATTTTAGGAAAAACAGTTGCAGGATGGGCAAGCACTGTATGTATCATTGCGTTTATTGGAGGGGTACAATTGATTTGTACAGGTGTTATTGGCGAATATATAGGAAAAATATATATGGAAGTGAAACATAGACCTAGATATATTATAAGTGAAAGAACTAGTGAGAAAAATGAAAAATAAAATATTAAGGAAGGGAGAACATATGAAAAAGATAGCTAGTGTTTTTATCGCAGCAATTATGATGCTGACTGTGCCATTACAAAGCGTATATGCGGCAGATGAAGGCGTGACGAAACAGGAAGTTGTTGAACAGGATGCAGAAAAAGTAGAGGGGGTAGAGAAGACTGAAGAAATTCAAAAAGACGATGAACAAAACGATGAAACGAATGTTGAAGAAAATATTAAGGAAAATGTAGAACAAGAAGATACAAGTGTAGAACAGGCTATTGTTGAAAATACAGAACCAGTACAAGAAAAGAGTACGGAATTGTTAAATTATATCGTTGTTGACAAAGCTTATATTCAGAGTGGTGACGTACAAAATATTATTGCATCGATTGGAAATGGACAAAAAGTTATAGAATCAGCAATTTTAACTTATCATCGAGTAGAAGATGGAATGAATTATCAAGTTGCAGCAAATAAAATCGATGAAGATGCCTTATTATTTGAAGTATCCTATGAGGATAGTGCAGAGACTGGTACATATAAACTGGATTCAATTATATACACAATTTCGGATGAAATGTACACAATTGCAATCAGCCAGGCGGGAATAGAAGCTCAATATGGAGTTAATAAAGAAGTAGAAACAAAAGAAGACGCGAATGTAGTAGAAGGAGATAGTGGTGAGTCAACAGTGGAGGCAGAAGTTGTCTCTTTTGACGAAAATGGTAATCAGGTATCAGAAAATTCGATTGAAGAAGCGATTGAAGGACAGCAGATAGCAACATTTTCAACATCTACAAAAGCTAGAAATGTTACAAAGAACAAAGAAGTAGTGGTTGTTTTAGATCCTGGACATGATAATTCACATCCGGGAACAAGAGGAAATGGATTAAAAGAGGAACAGTTAACATTAAAAATAGCACAGTATTGCAAAAATGAGTTAGAGCAGTATAGTGGTGTAAAGGTATATATGACCAGAACAAGTGGAACTTGTCCACATCCGGGAACAACATCTACGGATGACAATGCGCAGAGAGTTGCATATGCAAAAAGTGTTAATGCTAATGTATATGTAAGTATTCATTTGAATTCAGCTGGAGCCAGCGCTAATGGAGCGGAAGTTTATTATCCGAATTCCAATTATCGTTCGGATATAGGAACCCAAGGAAAAGAATTGGCTTCAGAAGTATTAAATCAGTTAATTAGTTTGGGATTATACAATAGAGGTATTAAAATCAGAAATTCAGAAGATAATTCGTTATATTCAGATGGAAGCCTGGCTGATTATTATGGAGTTATTAAAGGAAGTAAAAAGGCTGGATTTCCAGGAATTATTATAGAACATGCATTTGTTACAAATGCAAGTGATGCCGCATTCTTGTCAAAAGAAGATAATTTAAAAAAATTAGGAATTGCGGATGCGAATGGAATAGTAAATTATTTTGGCTTATCAAAAGGTTATTGGGAAACTGGCAAAAATGGAGAAAAATATTATTATTTTAATGATGAAAAAGTAGTTGGAGAAAAACAAATTTCTGGAAAGTGGTATTATTTTGATCCTGAAAAAGATGGAGCAATGACAACAGGCTTTTATAAGTTCCCTTCAAAGACAGTATATTATGGTGCGGATGGAGCAATGTGCTATGGAGAACAGCAAATTTCAGGCAAATGGTACTATTTTAATACAAGAACAGGAGCGATGCAGACTGGTTTGTATAATTTAGGGAACAAGATTGTGTATTATGGCACAGATGGAGCAATGTGCTATGGAGAACAGCAAATTTCAGGCAAATGGTACTATTTTAATACAAGAACAGGAGCGATGCAGACTGGTTTGTATAATTTAGGGAACAAGATTGTGTATTATGGCACAGATGGAGCAATGTGCTATGGAGAACAGCAGATTTCAGGTAAATGGTACTATTTTGATACGAGAACAGGAGCGATGCAAACAGGATTCTGTAATCTTGGAAATAAAACAGCATATTATGGCACAGATGGAATAATGTGTTATGGAGAACAGCAGATTTCAGGCAAATGGTATTATTTTAATACGAGAACAGGAGCGATGCAAACAGGATTCTGTAATCTTGGAAATAAGACAGTGTATTATGGCGCGGATGGAGCCATGCGCTATGGTATTCAAAAGATAGAAGATAAAACATATTTCTTTGATATAAGAACAGGAGCAATGCAAATCGGACTTGTCACAGACGGTAACGGGAACACTATTTATATAGATACTAATGGAGGACAGGTGTTCGGGGAAAGAAAAATAGGAAGTTGTTGGTATTATTTTGACAGTGACAATAAGGGATATATGGTAAAGAATGATTTTACCACATTAAAAGACGGGCGAATTGTTTATTATGATCAGAATGGAGCCATGCGTTATGGAGAACAGCAGGTTGCAGGCAAATGGTATTATTTTGACACAAGAACAGGAGCGATGCAAACAGGATTTTATAAACTGAATAATAAGATGGTATACTATGGTACTGATGGAGCCATGTGTTATGGAGAACAACGGATAAATGGTAAGTGGTATTATTTTGATGAGATTACAGGAACAATGGCAATTGGATTTTGCGAATTGGGAAACAAGATAGCATATTATGGTACTGATGGAATAATGCGTTATGGAGAGCAACAGATAAATGGTAAGTGGTACTATTTTGATAAGATTACAGGAGCAATGGCAATTGGATTTTGTAATTTAGGAAATAAGATAGTATATTATGGTACCGATGGAGCCATGTGTTATGGAGAACAGCAGATAGATGGTAAATGGTATGCTTTTAATACAGCAACTGGTGCAATGATAAAAAATAACTGGTTTAATGGTAAATATTATGGCACAGATGGAGTACAAAATGAGAATGGGCTATATGCGATAGAGGGAGCTAGTGCAACAAATATTGAACAGATGGTTCGATATTTTGAAAAATATCGTGGTACAAGACCATATGAATCAGGAAAAGATTATCCAACGGGAGCTTTGACACCAGGTGGAGCTGCCACTATAGAAGAATTTGCAAAAATATTTTATGAAGAAGCTACACGTGAGGGAATAAAAGCAGAAGTTGCATGGGCTCAGACGATGTTGGAAACAGGATTTTTACATTACGGAGGAGATGTAAAAATTGAGCAATATAATTTTGCTGGTATAGGAGCAACAGGCGGAGGAGCTGCAGGAGCAAGTTTTTCCAATGTTCAATTAGGGGTTCGTGCTCAAATACAACATTTAAAGGCTTATGCCAATGCAGATATTACAGTAGATAAACTAAAAACATCATGCGTCGATCCAAGGTTTATATATGTTGCAAAAGGATGTGCTCCATATGTAGAGTGGTTGGGACAGAAAGAAAATCCTAATGGTTATGGATGGGCAACTTCAGAAGGGTATGGAAATACGATTAGAAAAATGATAAATAATGTATTGGAATCGTAAATATTTAAAATTATGAGGAAAAGAATATGATAATTTAGTATTATCATAAAAGGGGTAGGCTATGAAAAATAAAGTTTTGTTAAGTATGTGTATTACAGCATTTATGTTCTGCTTAGGTACGCCACTTTGTATATATGCTCAAGATCAATCAACACAATCAGAAAGCGTAATAGAAGAAAGTGTAGATTTTCCGGAGAAAAGTGAAGATATAGCACAGCAAAAAGAAATTGAAGATCCGTTAGAAGTTAAGGAAGATGTGTATACTGGAGAAAAAAAAGAAGGAGGTAAGTGGTTTTATTATCAAGAAGGGGAAAAAATAATAAATCAATTTTTTGAATTACCGGATGGACGAACTGTATATTATGGAGCCGATGGCGCTATGGTTTATGGAGAACAGGCAATAGATGGTTCATGGTACTATTTTAATAAGAATACAGGAGCAATGCAGACTGGTTTTTATCAATTGCCAGGAAAAATAGTTTACTATAATCCTGAAAATGGAAAAATGTTATATGGAGAACAAATAATAGATGAAAAAAACTATTATTTTGACACTCGAAGTGGTCGAATGAAAACAGGACTGAGAAGTTTAGAAGATGGAAGCGTTGTCGGGTATCGAGGTGATGGAAGTCAGGCATATGGAGAACTGCAAATAGCAGGCAAATGGTATTACTTCGATAATAGTGGAAAAATGATGACAGGTTTTGTTGAACTTCCAGAAAAGACTGTATATTATAGTGCAACTGGAGAGATGTTGTATGGAGAAAAACAGATAAATGGCTATTGGTATTATTTTAATAAAAATACGGGAGCAATGCAGAAAGGATTTTGCCAATTGCCAAGCAAAGTGGTTTATTATGATTTAGAGTCAGGACAAATGCAATATGGTAAAATGAAGATAGATGGGTTACCATATGAATTTAATCTTCGTGATGGTTCGATGAAAACTGGTTGGGTGAATTATAATGGTCATACATATTATTATGGAGCAACAGGTGCTGTAAAAGGAGAAGCGAAAATAGATGGTTATTGGTATTACTTTAGTGAAAGTGATTCATCAGAAAATAATCCAAAAGCATCATTGATGACAGGCTTTGCAAAACACCACGATTCTGTATATTATTATAATGCAAAAGGGCAGATGCAGTATGGAGAACAGAGAATAGATAGCGAATGGTATTATTTCACTCCTAATAGTGGCAAAATGTGTACAGGATGGGTGAATCATCACGGAAATCAATATTTTTATGATGAGTCTGGCAAAATGTTACATGGCTGGAATGAAGTAGAAGGAACGTCATATTTATTTGACAAAGCAACAGGTGTGTTAAAACCAGGATGGCGAAAAGAAAATGGCAAAATCTTTTATTATGTAAATAATCAGAAGTATACAGGAGAAAAGCAAATAGCCGGCAAATGGTACTATTTTTCTGAAAATGAATCGGATAAATTTGCATTAGGAGAAATGGCTGTTGGTTGGACAAACCATCATGGAAATCAGTATTATTATGATTTAAATGGTCAAATGGTATATGGCTGGTATGATATAGATGGCGTAGGATATTATTTCAGAAAAGCAACTGGTGTAAATGAGCAAGGATTACGAAAAGAAGCAGGAAAAGTATATTATTATGTGAATGGTCAGAAATATACAGGAGAAAAACAGATAGACGGCAAGTGGTATTGTTTTGGAAATGATGGAATTATGGTCACAGGATGGTATAATTTGTCAGGAAAAAAAGTGTACTATGGTTCTGATGGGGCTATGTGCTATGGAGAACAGCGTATCAATGGAAGCTGGTATTGCTTTAATTCTTCTACAGGAGCAATGATAACAGGATGGTATAATTTGCCAGGTAAAAAAGTATATTATGGTTCTGACGGGAAAATGGTATATGGAACGCAGGTAATAGGTGGAAAAACATATAGATTCAATACAAAAACAGGTGCACTTATTACAAGTGACATGGCCATGAAAGCACAGATTTATAACAGTAATACAAATTGGCTTATTTTGGTTGACACGCATGAAAATAGAGTTGGAGTATATCAGGGATCTTATAACAATTGGAATGAAGTTAAATACTGGGCATGTACTTCTGGAGCTGTATCAACACCTACGGTTAAGGGTGAATTTAGAGTGACTGGAAAAGGCAAATCATTTGGGAAAGGGTATACATGTTGGTATTATACTCAGTTTTATGGAAATTATTTGTTCCATTCAGTTTTATATAAACAAGGCAGCATGACTGAGATAAAAGATGGAAGATTAGGAATTAATGCATCTCATGGTTGCGTCAGACTGGATATCAATAATGCAAAATGGATATATGATAATATTCCATATGGAACTAAAGTAGTAATATATTAATAAAGATAAATTGTGTATGGTGGAGTAAGTAGAAATAACTTGCTCCACTATATGATTTATAAAAACAAATAATAGAAAAGAGGTATAGACGATATATGTGGTATGCATATATCTTTTTTTAATTGCTTGTTTTGATAATATATTCAGTGTATACTATATCAAGTGGTAAAAGAAAAAATTAATTAAAGGATTATAAAAAATGTAATAAAGGGGGATATAAATGAAAGAAAAAATAAAAGTATCATTTATAATTCCAGCATATAATGCAGAAAATACAATTGAGGAATGCATTAATAAAATATTAAAAATATCAAGAAAAGATATAGAGGTTCTTGTTATAGATGATGGATCTAAAGATAAAACAGCTGAAATTTGTAAATCCATACAAGATAGCCGTATCCGGTTTATACACAAAGAAAATGGTGGAGTGTCTTCAGCAAGAAATATGGGAATTGACAGTGCATTGGGAGAATATTTACTGTTTTGTGATGCAGATGATTGGATTCAAGCGGATGAAATAGAAAAAGTAATTAACAAAATGAATGAATTAAAAACGGATTTTGCAATGTATAATTTTGCCAGAAGAAATGGCGAAAAAATGACAGTTGAAAAAATGAAGTTGCAACAAGGAGTCTATGGAAAAGAAGGTTGTGAATTACTTAAAAAATATGTATTAGATGTGCCATTATATAAACGATGGGAAAATAACATTCTTCAAGGAAGTAGTAACAGATATTTGTATAGAACAGAATTTTTGAAAAATAATAATATAAGATTTGATGAAAATATAATATATGCAGAAGACTTGTGCTTTTGCGTAGAAGTTTTTGAAAAAGCAACTAGCGTTTTTGCATTGAATGTAGTTGCATATGTGATTAATGTGATTCCGGGAAGCGCAAGCAGAAGATTTTATTCAGATTTTTGGGAAATTTTAAAGAAGGTATATAAAAAAATTGAGTGTATCACAAAAAGAGAAAATAGTATATTGTATTGTCATTATGGAAGATGTTCTGTGTTACATTATCTTATGAATCAACCGTTTAATAAAGGAATGGAACTGTGTGAAGAAGTATTAAATGATGAAAAATTTATTGAAGAATTAAAGAGAATATCATTTGACAAAAAGACATGGGAAGAGCGATTAATGGATAATGGTTGTATGAAAAAAAGCAAGGGGAGATTATTTGCATGGAGACTTTATTGGAAAGTTTATTTTGCAATTTTAAGTTTTTTAATAAAGATTAAGGGAACAATAAAACAATAATAGGAGAGCAGATTGTTGTGGGAATATATAGAGAAAATATTAAAAAAATAAAAGCAAAATTGTTTCAAACAGGTTTTTTTCATATATTTGGAAGTAATATTATAAATCAAACCATAGCTTTTTTTAGTGGAATAATATTAGTAAGATTATTATCAAAAACAGATTATGGTGTTTATTCATATGCATATAGTATTATTAATTTTTTCTTGATTTTCAACGGATTAGGAGCTACATCTGGTTTGCTTCAAATATGCAGTGAGACTGGGAATGAAATTCTTCAACAAAATTATTACAATATGGCACGAAAGTATGCTTATTTGTTCGATGTTTTGCTGACAATTTGTTTGGTTGTGGTAGCTGGAATATATCCTTTCAAAATGGAAGGGGTAAATAAGCAATTAGTTGCAATGTGCCTGTTGCCAATTGTTATGTTAATGTACCAATTAAAGTCAACTTATTGTAGGGCGACTTTGCGAACTAAGGAGTATTCATATTTCAATACATGTAATGCATTTGTGGTGTTTATTTTATCAGTTTTGGGAGCTTTTTTATATAGTGCCCAAGGGGTAGTAATTGGACAAACGATAGCGTATGTAGTTACAGCAATAGTAATGAAAGTGATGATTGGAAAGAAAAAGAAAACAGAGAAAATTTCACTTTCAAAAAAAATGAAAGAAGGATTTTTGAAAATATCATTAGTTTCAGCTGCTACTAATGGGGTATCCCAAATTATGAATATGTTGGATGTATTTATCTTAGGCGTATTGATTCCTGATGGAATGATTGTAGCTTCGTATAAGGTTGGCTCTGCGATACCGACAGCACTAGCTTTTATACCAGGTGCGATTATTACATATGTATATCCATATTTTGCAAGGAATAAAGATGATAAAACATGGACGAGTACAAATTTTAAAAAATTAATGTATGTAACAGCTATTATAAATGGAAGTATTTCAATTGTGCTTATAATTGCAGCTCCAATAATTATTAGAATTGTGTTTGGAACACAGTATATGGATTCCTTGATGATATTCCGAATATTGACAGTAAGTTTTTTCTTTTCAGGTACGCTAAGTGGTATTTCGGGAAATTTATTAGTTACACAACGCAAATTAAAATTTAATTTTTGGAGAGCGTTTTTTATGGGAATAGTAAATGCAATTGGAAATGTAGTATTTATTAATATGTGGGGGGCGGTTGGAGCCGCTATATCAACCTTAAGTGTAAGCATTATATCAGGAATTGTTGCAACAATTATGATGAAGAACGTTATAAAAAAACTGCCTGATTAGCAGATTTTTTATAAAGAAAAATATGTCGAAGAACAAATTGACAGTATGTAAAAATAGTCTTATGATAGTATAAGGTTATTATGAAAAAATATGGATTATATAAAAATGTAATTTAAAAAGATATTTTAAATATATTGGAAGAATGGTATATGATTTTAAATTTGAATGAAAGGATGCCTTATGAGGGGAATTTATATTTATTATAAGGAAATAGATGAAAAGAAAACTAATGGTATTGAAAAAAAAGTACTCGCACAGATTCAATTATTTCGGGAATGCGGCATGGAATGTGAATTAATAATTTTCCCATGTGTTTATACTGTGAAAAATAAAATTTTAGATAGATTTCCGTTTACTAATGTTAATCCTCACTGGGAATTTGATGAGCGTTTTAAGAATATAGATTATATCTATTTGCGACGTCCGGAGTATATGGGATATGGTTTTAGAAAATTTTTGAGAAAAGTAAAAAAAGAAAATCCTACAGTGAAAATTATTATGGAAATTCCAACATATCCATATGATAAGGAAATTTTGGGAGGACCATTTAACTTACCATTATATATAAAAGATTGTTATAATCGAAAAAGACTGAAAGGATATGTAGATAAAATACCAGTAATTGGGGACATAGATAAAGATATGAAACTCTGGGGAATAGATACTATTCCGTTTGTAAATGGTATACAGGTTAAAAATGTTCGTCTCAAAAAAGATAAACATAATGAAAATGAGATAAATATAATATGTGTATCAACATGTGAATTTTGGCATGGATTTGATCGTTTGTTCGAAGGATTGAAAAAATATTATGATAAAGTACCAAATGGAAAGGTGATAAATATACATGTTGTAGGAGATGGGAGTGAAAAAGAAAAATATGTAAACGATGTAAAAAACTGTGGAATAGATAAATATGTACATTTTTATGGTATGCTATATGGAGAAGAGTTAGACGAAGTATATGACAAATGTGATATTGCCTGTGCATCTTTGGGATTACATAGAATAGGTGTAAAAGTGGGGAGTTTTTTGAAAACCCGTGAATACCTTGCAAAAGGTATGCCGATGCTATTAGGATGTAAAATAGACGTTATTCCGGCAGATTTTAAATATTGTGAGACATTTGAAGCAAATGATAATCCAATTGAATTTGAAGAGGTCATAGAGTTTTATGATAGAATATATCATGGAAAAGAAACAAGAGAAGAAGTTATAGATAATATAAGACGGTTTGCAGAAGATACAGTTGATTTACAAGTAACCATGAAAGAAATAACAAATTATATGTTAAATAATTAATTAGCAAGGAGAGGAAAAATGAATAAACAGGAGATATTGAAAAAAATTGAAAATAAGACAATCGTAGCTGGAGTAGTTGGATTGGGATATGTAGGTTTGCCATTAGCGGTTGAAAAAGCAAAAGCAGGTTTTAAAACTATAGGATTTGATGTGCAGAAGACAAAAGTAGATATGGTTAATCGAGGGGAAAACTATATTGGTGATGTAGTTGATGCTGATTTAAAGGCATTAGTTGATGAGAAACAACTTACTGCAACGGAAGATTTTAGCTTTATAAAAGATGTTGATTTTATTGCAATCTGTGTGCCGACGCCATTGGACAAGCATCAAGAACCAGATATAAGTTATGTAAGAGATTCATCTATAGCGGTATCAAAATACTTGAAACCAGGAACTATGGTGGTGCTTGAATCAACAACTTATCCGGGAACAACAGAGGAACTCATAAAACCTATTCTTGAAGAGGGAAGCGGATTAAAGTGTGGAGAAGATTTTTATTTGGGGTTTTCGCCGGAGAGAGTTGACCCAGGCAATTTGATTTACAAAACTAAAAATACACCGAAAGTAGTAGGTGCTATTGGTAAAGATGCTGCAGAAGTGATTTCTGCAATGTATAGATCGGTATTAGAAGGTGAAATTTATACAGTATCAAGTCCTGCAATTGCAGAAATGGAAAAAATCTTAGAGAACACATATAGAAATATTAATATTGGACTTGTGAATGAAATTGGTCGGTTGTGTCATGAAATGGGAATTTCAGTTTGGGAAGTTATAGATGCTGCTAAAACAAAACCGTATGGTTTTCAGGCATTTTATCCAGGACCAGGACTGGGGGGACATTGCATTCCACTGGACCCTTACTATTTGACATGGAAAGCAAGAGAATATGGATTCCATACTACATTAATTGAGAATAGTATGGTTATAAATGATGGACAGCCAGAATACTGTATGTATCGCGCAATGTCAATTTTAAATAAACATAAAAAAGCTATTAATGGAGCTAAAGTATTAGTTTTAGGAGTTGCATATAAACAGGATATTGATGACTATCGAGAGAGCCCGGCAATTCGTGTAATTGAGGAACTAAAAAAAGTAGGTGCAAATGTAGATTATTATGATCCATATATAGCAGAGTATCGCTACAAAAATGAAATTAATAAAGGAATTGAATCTATTACACCAGATATTATAAAAGGGTATGACTTGATTGTAATTACAACAGCTCATAGTAATGTGGATTATGAAATGGTTCAAAAAAATGCGATAGCTATATTTGATACAAAGAATGTTACAAAGAATTTAACAGACAGACATAATATTGAAATATTGTAAAGCGGAGAAAAATATATGAAGGTTATGACGATAGTGGGAGCAAGACCTCAGTTTATCAAAGCAGCAGTAGTAAGTCATGAATTACGAAAAAAGCATACGGAAATATTAGTTCATACAGGTCAACATTATGACTATAATATGTCAGAACAATTTTTTGAAGAGTTGTCAATTCCTAATCCTGATTACAATTTGGGAATTTCAGGAGGAACTCATGCACAGATGACAGGAAATATGATGATTGCCTTAGAAAAAGTCATGATGAAAGAAAAACCAGATTGTTTGCTTGTGTATGGAGATACTAATTCCACATTGGCTGGAGCGTTAACAGGAGCAAAATTACATATACCTATTTGTCATGTTGAAGCTGGAATTAGAACAAAAAGTATGACAAATCCTGAAGAAATCAATAGAATAAGCACGGATCATATCTCTAAAATGCTGTTAGTTTGTACTGAGAGCGGAATGAAGTGCTTAAAAAGAGAGGGCTTGGAGGAACGGGCTAGTTTAGTAGGAGATCCAATGTATGATGCTTTTATGGAGTATAGTAAAAGAAAGAAAGTTGAAGAAATAGAATTACAACTGCTAAATGGAGAAAAAAACAATGTTCCAGATAGATTTTATTATTTGACATGTCATAGAGAAGAAAATACGAATGATGATAATAATTTGTTGGAAATATTAAAAGCTATGAATCAGTTGGATAAAAAAACAATTTATCCAGTACATCCAAGAAACAAAGAAAGAGTATTAAGATTAAACAAAATATATAATTTTGATAATATTATCTTTACAGAACCAGTGGGATATTTGGAAAGTATGGCGCTAGTATGTAATTGCGAAAAGGTTGTAACGGATTCGGGTGGTTTACAAAGAGAAGCTTTTTTTGCTAAAAAGAAATGTGTTACAATTCTTGAGTTTGTTTGCTGGCCAGAGACAATGGTAGAAAACCGCAATGAATTAGCGCATCCAGTTGAGCAGGAAATTCTAGAAAAATTACAACATCAACAAAGTATAAATGAATCTTATTTACCTTTTGGGGATGGTCATTCGGCAAAAAGAATTGTTGAGGAAATTGAAAAGATATGATAAAAAAGACTAAATTATATCTTGCAACTAATGGATTCCCGTGGGGGAAAGGTGAAAAATCCTTTATTACACCTGAAATCCCTTATCTTTTGGATAGGTTTGATCTTGTTATTATTTCAAAAGTATCTAAGGAAGTGGGACAGCAGAAAGAATATCGAACAGAGTTAGATAAAAGAATAAAAGTTGTAAAATATAATGCAAGACCGTTGTCAAAGAGAGAAATTATTAACGGGAGTTTAAAAGCTATTTTTTCTTTAACGATGATTAAAGAAATAGTTTCTATTATTCACGAAAGAGAAAATATAAAAGTTCGTGTAAGAGAGTCTTTAAGCTTTTTTCTGCATGCAAAAAGATATGCAAAATGGATAGAAGACAATAAAGTGATCAACAAAAATGAGAAGACAATTTTCTACTCGTATTGGTCTAGTTATTATCATTTGGCTGCAACTATGTTAAAAGAAGAGTATCCATTGTTAAAAGTTGTTTCTCGCATGCATGGGATGGATTTATATAACGAAAGATATATTGGTGGACGTCAGCCATTTAAAAAAATTATGGATTTGAATTCCGAAAAACTAATTTTTGCCTGTAAATATGGAATGTGCTATTATATACAACATTTTGTTGATGTAAACAAGACGGATAAATATGAAGTTTGCAGATTAGGTACTGAAAAAATAGAAAGAAAGCAAAATAAATCACAGGAAGATTCTTTTTGTTTGGTAAGTTGTTCAAATGTTATTCCGTTAAAGAGAGTTGAAATCATTGTAGATGCTTTGAGTAGGATAAATGATTTGAAAATTAAATGGATACATTTTGGAGATGGTGACAGCTTAGAGGGTATCAAAAAAAGAGCATCTGAAAAACTGGCTGATAATATTACATTACTATTTATGGGACATGTAGATAATCAAAAAATTCGAGAGTTTTATGAAAAATATCAGGTGGATTGTTTTATTACTACATCGTCTACAGAGGGGGGATGCCCTGTTTCAATTACAGAAGCTATGTCAGCGTCCATCCCTGTTATTGGAACCAGTGTTGGTGGAATATCTGAAATGATTGATGGAAATGGGGTATTATTGCCCCAAAATCCAACAATTGAAGAAGTAGAAGCAGCTATTAGGAAGATATACAGTGTAGATGATGAACAGAGACAACAAATGTGCAATCGTTCATTGGAAATTTGGAAACGGTTTTTTGATGAAAAAAATAATGCAAAACATGTAGTTGGAATATTAGAAGAGGTATTGGAGTAAAAGGAGAAATTTGAGATGAAATATGCATTAATTGGATGTGGAAGAATTGCTATAAATCATATAAAAGCTGTTGTGAATAATGAGTTAGAATTAGTAGCGGTATGTGATATTGTACCAGAACAAATGGAAAGTTTACTGGAAAAACATGATTTAAATAAAGAAACATCTATTAAAAGATATACCGATTACAAAAAAATGATTGAAGAAAACAGTTTAGAGTTGATTGGTATAGCGACAGAAAGCGGATTGCATGCTGAAATAGCTTTGTATTGTATAGATCATGGAATAAATGTTATCATAGAAAAGCCGATAGCAATGAGTATACAGGATGCTGACGAAATTATAAGAAGATCGGAAGAAAAAGGAGTTAAAGTGTCTGCGTGCCATCAGAACCGCTTTAATGTAGCGGTTCAGGAGATGCGAAAGGCTTTGGAAAATGGTAGATTTGGAAAAATATCACACGGTTCAATTAATGTACGGTGGAATCGAAATAAAGGTTATTATGATCAGGCGCCATGGAGAGGAAAATGGGCATCTGATGGCGGTGCTTTAATGAATCAGTGTATTCATGGAATTGATTTGTTGAGGTGGATGCTTGGAAATGAAGTGGAAGAAGTTTATGGAGTTACCAGACAACAGTTTCATCATTATTTAGAAGCAGAAGATTTGGGAATGGCTGTGATAAAATTTAAAAATGGAGCGGTTGCAACGGTAGAAGGAACCACGAATGTATTTCCACAGAATCTGGAAGAAACATTATATTTATTTGGCGAAAAAGGAACTGTAAAAATTGGTGGAAAGTCAACAAATAATATTGATGTGTGGGATTTCGCAGATGAAGCTCAGGAGGATCAGAAAAACAAAGGGCTTGAAGAAGCAACAAGCAATGTTTATGGTAATGGACATACAAGCCTTTATGCAGACGTAATAGATGCAATTAAAAATGACAGAAAACCGTTTGTAGATGCTGTGGCTGGCAGAAATGCACTGGAATTAGTATTGGCTATATATAAAAGTCAAAAAGAAGGGGTTCCGGTGAAATTGCCACTAAAAGAATTTGCAAGCACAGATATGACGGGAGAGTTTAATGGATAAATTTTTTGTACATGAGAGTAGTTATGTAGATGAAAATGTCATAATTGGTGAAAATACCAAAGTATGGCATTTTTGCCATATTCAGAAAGGTGCCCAGATTGGAAAAAATTGTTCTATGGGGCAGAATGTAAATATTTCCAACAATGTAAAAATAGGAAATGGATGTAAAATTCAGAACAATGTATCGGTATATGAAGGTGTAGAATTAGAAGATTATGTGTTTTGTGGTCCATCTATGGTTTTTACAAATGATTTAACTCCACGGGCGAAATATCCAAAAGGAGCAAGTGGTTATAAGAAAACACTGGTAAAGAAAGGAGCTTCTATAGGAGCTAATGCTACAGTCGTATGTGGTCATACTATAGGTGAATGGGCTATGATTGCTGCAGGTGCAGTGGTTACGAAGGATGTTGAGAATCATGCTTTAATGGCTGGAGTACCGGCCAAGAGAATTGGATGGGTATGTGAGTGCGGTATGGTATTAGCAGAGAATTTAGAGTGTCCCGTATGTGGAAGAAAATATGTGTTGAATCAAGGAGAAATATTAAGAGAAAGAAGTAAAAATTAGATTTGAAACCCGAAAAATCAATCAAATCTATTGATTTTTCGGGTTATTTATAGTAATTGAATTTTAACAATTTATGAAAGCGGAAAGGGCAAGTAATTTAATTGCAAATTATTGAAGAGAAAATGAAAAAAAGAAATTATGGTATTGACTTATTAAGACTTGTGGCAATGTATATGATAGTTATTTTACATGTGTTAGGTAATGGAGGTGTGCTTGAAGCAACAAACGGTTTAAAAAATTCTTTAGCATGGTTTATGGAAATAGGTTCGTATTGTGCAGTGAATTGCTACGCTATTATAAGTGGCTATGTGTGCTATCATGAACAGGAAAAAGAATACCATTATGAAAAATTTTTGCATTTTTGGATACAAGTGTTTTCATATAGTTTTGGTATTACGTTTTTAGTGTTTTTATTAAGACCAGAAAAAATAGGAATAGATTTACTTATAAAATGTTTGATGCCTATTGCATCAAGACAATATTGGTATGCAAGTGCATATGCTGGATTATTTTTTATGATTCCGTGGATAAATAAAATGATACGATCATGTAATAAAAAGGAAATGTCAAAATTAATTTTCACAATTATAGTAGTGTATGTGATTTATATAACTTTTGCCAACGAAGTTGGAGATTGCTTTAATCTTGAAAATGGATATAGTTTTGCTTGGTTAGTAATTTTGTATGTTATAGGTGCTTGGATGAAAAAGTGTGATATTCCTAATAAATGTAATAAAATAAAATTATTTATAGGTATAGTAATTAGTGCTATGATAACATGGCTGTTATATTTAAGTAAACTTCCTCTAGAGCTTCCAAAACTCTTGGTTAATTATACGAGTGTAACAATAGTCTATATAGCATTTGCACTAGTAGCGATATTTGCAAATATTCAATTGAAGACAAAAGTAAAAAGGGTGGTAGCATGCTTTGCCCCAGCGGCATTTGGAGTGTATCTTATACATGTACAAGTTGTAGTTTGGGGAAAAATGACTAATAAATTTGTTTGGATTGCAGAGTTAAGTGGTTGGAAAATACCAGGAGTTGTTTGTGGAATTGCTTTTTGCATTTTTGCTGTATGTATTTTTATAGAAAAAATTAGATTGATATTGTTTGATTTACTTAATATTGATGATTTAGTAGATAACATAGCGCTAGTATTGAAGAAAGTGGTACAGAATAAACTATCGGTTTTCCATGAATGAAAATAAATGTATTTGACGTTTTTTGAGAAAGAGCTTTTATATAAATGTTAAATTATATAGGAGGTTGTTTGAAAGAGTGCATTATGTAAATAGCAAGATGGAAAAATATAAAAATGAAGTTATATTTATAATAGGCGGAATTGTCATTTTATTGTTTTCTTTATGGAAAAGTCAATATGGATTAGGTGGAGATGATGAAGCTTTTTATTTAACAATTCCATATAGAATGTGCCAGGGAGATAAATTATTGCTGGATGAATGGCATGTATCTCAATTTTCCGCTTTTTTATTATATCCATTTATGAAAGCATATCTGTGGGTAAAGTCTGGTAATACAGAAGGAATAATATTATCATTTAGACATATTTATATTTGTGTCAATATGCTTGTGTCATGTGTTCTTTATTGGAAATTGAGAAAATTTGAAGAGAAAGCGTATTTAGTTATATGGATTTATATGTTATTTGCCCCCTATAATATTATGGCATTATCATATAATACAATGGGAATGATGTGCAATGTATTGTGTGTAGTGTTTTTAGTTACAGCTAATAATAAAAAGAGTAACTATTTAATAAGCGGTATTTTTTTTGCTGGAATGGTATTATGCCAACCTATTTTAATTATAGTGTTTAGTATTGTTTATATAGGGGTAATAGTTTGGTGTGTAATAAAAAAGAGAAGAAAAATTATAGAGTTTGCTTTATCTTTTTTGTTTGGCTGCATTATATTAGCGATTCCAATAATTATATATATATTGCTTAATATTAAAATTGGTGATTTAGGACTATTAATAGGAGAAGTATTAAATGATCCTGAACATAAAGGAGTTAAGAGTTTTGGAGAACTTATTTATAAAGCCTGTATTCTCTATTTCCCTAGTGTTAATATAAATTGCAAATTCTTTCTTTTAAATACAAGAGTTGTATTAAAATGTTTGTATTGTGTTTGGCTTGCATTGTGGATTGTAATAGTTATGGATAAAAGTAGAAATAACAAAAGAAATATATATTTAAGTGTTTCAGGATTGTTGTGCGTGATAACAAGTGCAATATATTTGTTTAATTTGCAAAATTCATATATAAATTTTTTGTTATTTCCATGGACATTGTGTGGTATAAATATTATATTATTGACAGATAAAAGAGAAGAAAAGAAGAAATTAATTATTGTATATATTGTGGCGGGGATGCATGTACTCTCTTTTTTGGGATCTAATCAGTATGGATATGTATTTAATATAGCTTTAATGTCAGTTTGTATAATTGCAATGATAATCTACCTAAATGAATCGAGGGAAAGGGGGAAGATTGTGGCAGTTATATGTAGTAGTATTATGATTTGTTTTGTCTTGTATGCAAGGGGAACGCATGTTTTTTGGGAAACGTCATTGACTGCATTAAATGAAAAATGTTCAATAGGACCAGGAAAGGGAATATACACGACAGAAAAAAGAAAAGATGAGTTAGAAGAATTAGCGAAAGAAGCCTTAGAAATGAGAGTTCAAAAGAGTGATAATGTTTTATTACTTACAGGAAAAACAGTCTTATATTTAAGCATGGATGCACCGTTGTCTCAATATTCTGCGTGGTTGTCTGGAGTAAGTGATTTGACTTTTAACAGATTACATAAATATTATGAAATTAATTCTAATAAAGTGCCAAATATTATTTATATAGAAGCCCAATATATCGATGAAGAATATCATTTGGAAGAATGGTGTAAAAAGAACGATTTTAGCTTTGTGAGCAAAGAGAGCGGTGTATGGTTAAAAGCCAATTAAAAAAGTGAAAAGGAGGTTTATATAATAATGATAAAATGTGAAAAAAAGCTCTTAGAGTGGGTTGAAAAGAATATTGATATTTGTTTTTTTATATGCATGGTTATTGTGGGGATGATAATTCGATATGTTTTGAGAAATGGTATGAGTGATGACAGCACATATTGTTTAATACCATGGTATGATGAAATTGTTTCCAAAGGGAAAATAAATGCTTTGCAATATCAAATTGGAAATTATAACATGTTATATCAATTTTTGATAGTGTGTATGACATATTTGCCAATAAATTCATTGTATGCATATAAAATTTTATCCATAATGTTTGATGTGTTACTAGCTGCTGCATCAATGATATTATTAAAGAAAATTAGCGTAAAATATAATAGAAATTACGGGGGAATTTTATTTTTATTAGTGTGGTTATCTCCAATAGTAATAATAAATTCTTCATATTGGGGACAATGCGATTCAATATATATCTTTTGGATAATATTCTCTTTGATATTGTTGATAGATGAGAAATATTACCTTTCGTTATCAGTTTTAGGAATTGCTTTTGCTTTTAAATTACAGACAATGTTTGTATTGCCGATTTTTCTTTTTGTGTATTTTGTGAAAAAAAGCTTTTCACTTTTGGGCTTTGGAATAATACCAATTACTATGATTGGTTGCTGCTTGCCTAATATAATAATTGGAAAGAGAACGATTTTAGATGTGTTTAAAATTTATTTTGAACAGACAGATTGGTATAAGAAAATTTCATGCAATTATTCAAGTGTTTGGTTACTGTTAAGCGACAATAATTTGGATGAGATGCAGTATGAGATGATAAAAAAATATGCAATCCTAGTAGCGGTTGTTGTATTAGCAGGAATCATGTTTTTTTGGTTAAAAAAATCAATAGTATTAACAGGAAGAAATATTATATATATGACTTTTATAATGGCATATACATGTGTGCTTTTTTTGCCATCAATGCATGATAGATATACTTATTTAATTGAAATCCTAGCTATTTTAATTTGTTTTTTGAATAAAAAAACAATAATAGGAATGATAGGAATGTATATAATAACTTTGATGTCTTATGGCTCATTTTTATTTGGGAAAACTATTAATTTGGGAGCGTGGGCTATAATAAATTTGATAATATATATTTTTTATTTATATTTATTGAATAAAGAATTATTAGAAGATAGTATAAAAACGGAAAGTAATTAGTGGTTTATTTTGATGAAGTGTTGAATTAATTTCATTTTTTAGTGACAATACATAAGGAAAGAAGAGGAAAGGTAATATGGAATTTCGAGATTTAAAAATACAGTATCAAACATTGAAAGAAAACATTGATGCTGCAATTAATAAGGTTTTAACAGAGTGCAATTTTATAAGTGGAAAGCAAGTTTCAGAGTTTGAAAAAGAATTAAGTGAATATGTAGGAGTAAAGCATTGTATTACTTGTGCTAATGGAACGGATGCACTTAGTTTGGCAATGATGGCGTGGAATATTGGAAAGGGAGATGCAGTATTCGTCCCAGATTTTACTTTCTTTTCAACTGGTGAGATTGTAGCATTTGCTGGTGCAACACCGATATTTGTAGATGTTGAATCGGATACTTTTAATATGAGTGTTGAAAGTCTGGAATGTCAGATAAAAAAGGTCCTGAATGAAGGTAAATTAATCCCAAAGGCAGTTATTCCAGTTGATTTATTTGGATTGCCAGCTGATTACGAAAAGATTGAAAAGATTGCGATAAAATATAATTTGAAAATTCTGGAAGATGGTGCACAAGGCTTTGGGGGAGAATGGAATGGAAAAAAAGCGTGCAGTTTTGGAGAGATAAGCACAACTTCATTTTTTCCGGCGAAACCTTTGGGATGTTATGGCGATGGTGGTGCAGTTTTCACAAATGATGATAGTTTGGCAGATTTATTGAAATCAATTCGGATACATGGCAAAGGCACTATGAAATATGATAATATTCGTATAGGCATGAATTCGAGACTGGATACGATACAGGCAGCAATATTATCTGTGAAATTGGAGGCGTTTAAAGAGTATGAACTAGATAGAGTGAATAGTGTGGCAAATGAGTATACGAAAAGACTATCAGATATTGTAAAGACACCGATAGTTCCTGATAATTATAAGTCTAGTTGGGCACAATATACGATACAGTTAAAAGACAGAAATGAAAGAGATGGACTACAAAAAGAATTACATAAAAATGAAATTCCTAGTATGGTATATTATCCCAAACCGATGCATTTACAACAAGCTTTTTCAGGTATATTTTTTGAATCAAGTGAATATGCGAATACAAATAAATTATGTGATACAGTATTGGCGTTGCCAATGCATCCATATTTAGAAATTGAACAAATTGATAAAATTACAGAGATTATTGAAAAATATTGTAACAGATAAAAAAGAAAATACTCAATCATTTATTTTAAGGCAGAGTTTAATTGTTGTGGCTCTGCCTTGTAGATTTTAGAGCAGGAGTCTGTTTAAAAGTATGAAGGATTGAAAAAAGATAGTGTTCCTGTTAAAATACTGTAGTATAGTTTTGTATGAGAAAGTGAGCGATGTAAATAAAATGGAAAAAGTACATATTTTATTATCGACTTATAATGGAGAAAAATATATAGAAGAGCAATTAAAAAGTTTGTTCTTACAAGAATATAATAATTTTAAAATAATTGTACGTGATGATGGATCAACAGATAGGACAGTTAATATTATTCATCGGTATCAGACTAGTTATCCTGATAAAATTGAATTGTATGAAGGAAAAAATGTTGGCTGGAAAAAGAGTTTTCAGTGGCTAATCTTGAATGCTGGAAATGCAGACTATTATTCTTTTTGCGATCAAGATGATATATGGGGAAAAAAGAAATTAAAACATGCAGTAAGCGAGTTGGAAAAAGTAGAAAATAGAACACCAGCAATATATTTAAGTGATTTTGCGTGGTGTGATGAAGAAATGAACCGAAAAAAAAGAAATGCGGCATATTTAAAAAAACATTCCCTTATAAAGTTTATTACATTAGGTGATCGAAATGAATTAGGTTTTACTGAAATGTTCAATAAAGCGGCACTAGAGGGGATAAAAGATAAAAAGTGTCTTTCTGGAGGTTGCCCACATGATGAAGTCATATATTTATATTGTCTTTTAAAGGGAAAAGTTATTTGGGGAAAATATATAGACGCAGAGTATCGGAGACATGGTGATAACGCTTCTGCACAAGATTTAAAGGGAGGTAATCATTTTACACATTTCTTATGGAGAATAAAATATTTTATTTTTGAAAATCATAAAAACGAAATGTATGAAAGATTTCTTGAATTCTATAAAGATTTTAAAAATGAAATGACAGAGGAACAAAAAAATATATTTAGATTATATTTAGGCAATCAGGGAAAGATAAAAAAAGCATTTAAAAGGTGCAGATATAGAGATACATTGCTTGATGAATTGAGTATGAGGATTCTTTTGTTAGTTGGAAAAGTTTAATAGAATCAAGTAATTATTCGGGAGAATTGCAAATGAAAAAAAAGAAACAGTTTAAAGAATATGACACAGAAACTTTGAAGAAAATCCAACAAGTTGAACTGGAAATACTAAAAGACTTTATGGATATTTGTGACCGGCATGGGTTGACATATTTTGGAATTGCCGGAACTGGAATTGGAGCATTGCGCCACCAGGGATTTATTCCGTGGGATGATGATATTGATGTGGCAATGCCACGAGATGATTTTGAGAAGTTGTTACGCTTGGTTGAGGAAGAGATGGGAGATAAGTATTTGATTATGAATACAGAACATTATCCTAATTATCCTCTGATGACGACTCGTTTGACAATGCGTGGAACGAAGTTTAAAGAAGAGGCGTTAAAAGACATTGATGCACCAATGGGAATTTTCCTTGATTTGTATCCGTTGGATAAGGTGAGTAATAATCAGTCAGAGGCAAGAAAACAGGCAAGAGATGCATGGTTTTGGAGCAAAATTCTGATTCTCAGGGGAATCCCATTTCCAATGGTCGGGTGTTCTGGATGGAAGAAAAAAATGATACATGCAGTATGCGGTCTGGCACATCTGGTTTTGAAAATATGTCATGTTCCTAAAATGTGGATATACAAAAAGGCGTATGAAGCTGAAACAAGATATAATCACTATGAGAACACGGAGAGATTAGATTTCTTTTGTGATACAACACCTTATATGAATTTATATTATACAAAGGAGATTTATCCTTTAAAGAAGCTTCCTTTTGAAGATACGGAATTGAATTTCCCGCATGATATTCATAGAAATTTAAAAGCTATGTATGGGGATTATATGCAGCTTCCACCGGAAGAAAAGAGAAAAAATCATTATCCATATGAATTAGAGTTTGAAGGAGATAATTAAGATGATTAATTTTACAGTTGGACCAGTACAATCAAATGATTTAGTCAGAAGTATTGGTGGAGAACAAGTTCCGTATTTCAGAACTCCTGAGTTTTCTAAAATTATGCTGGAAAATGAACAATTGATGAAGAAATTTTCGGGTGCAGAAGAAAAAGCGAGAGTTGTGTTTATTACTGGGTCAGGAACAGCGTCTATGGAAGCGACAGTAGCGAATACACTGACTGAGCGAGATAAGGTATTGATCGTAAATGGAGGAAGTTTTGGACAGCGTTTTGTACAGCTTTGTGAAATTTATGAGATACCGCATACAGAAATAAAATTGGACAATGGGAAGGCTTTGACAGAACAACATTTAGCAGAATATGAAAACCAAGATTATACAGCTTTTATAGTTAATGTACATGAGACTTCCACCGGAGTTCATTATGATATGGATATGATTAGTGCTTTTTGCAGGCAAAACCATTTATTCCTAATTGTAGATGCAATCAGTTCTTTCCTGGCTGATGAGTTTCAGATGCAGAAACTTGGAGTGGATGTTATGATAACCGGATCTCAGAAAGCATTAGCATGCCCGCCTGGAATATCAGTTATTGTATTGTCGGAAAAAGCGATTGAACGAGTAGAATCAAATAAGCCGAAATGTATGTATCTAGATTTAAAGAGTGCATTAAAAAATGGCGAGCGAGGTCAGACCCCGTTTACCCCGGCTGTAGGAATTCTGAGACAGATTCATGCAAGATTAAAACAGATTGAAGCTGATGGTGGTGTGGAAAAAGAAAGTGCCAAGATAAAGGATTTATCAGAAGACTTTCGAAAAAAGATAAAAGACTTGCCATTTGAAATTGTTTCTGAAAGTATGTCAAATGCAGTAACTCCATTACATCCATTAACTGCGCCTGCTTATGATATTTTTATAACTTTGAAAGATGAGTACGGAATTTGGGTATGCCCGAACGGAGGAGAATTAAAGGACAAGGTCTTTCGAGTAGGTCATATCGGAGATTTGACGAAGGATGATAATGATAAATTAATTGATGCATTGAAAGATATGCAGAAAAGAGGATTAATTTAAAATTAATTACAATAGGAAAGAGTGAGACATGAAAAAAGTAATAACTTATGGTACCTATGATTTGTTACATTACGGACATATTCGTCTGTTGGAGCGCGCAAAAGCACTGGGGGATTATCTGATTGTTGGAGTGACAGCAGATGATTTTGACAAGACCCGTGGAAAAATAAATGTCCAGCAGTCTTTAATGGAACGTATAGAAGGTGTAAAGGCAACAGGCATTGCAGATGAAATTATAATAGAAGAATACGAAGGTCAGAAAATTGATGATATTCAGAGATATGGAGTCGATATTTTCACTGTAGGTGATGACTGGGTAGGTAAGTTTGATTACTTGAATGAATATTGTGAAGTAGTATATCTTTCCAGAACGCAGGGAGTCTCCAGCAGTGAACTTCGCAATGAAAAAAGAAGTCTAAGACTTGGACTTGTTGGAGAGTCCAATATCTTAAAGAAGGTATTTAAAGAAAGCCGATATGTAAACGGAATCCAGATATCAGGAATGTATACAGAGGATAAATCAGCAGTGGAAGAGATTCTAGATAGTGTAGAGGCATATAACAGTTACGAAGAATTGCTGAATAATTCTGATGCTGTCTATATTATTACAAGCCCTAAATTCCATTATAGAGATATTAAAAAAGCGTTGAAACATGGAAAACATGTGTTATGTGAATCTCCGATAGCATTATCCGAACAGGAATGTCAAAAGCTGTTTCAACTTGCTGATGAGAAAAAGTGTATCTTGATGGATGCTATAAAAACAGCATATTCGACAGCATATCACCGAATGCTGCTTCAGGTAAAGACGGGGAAAATCGGAATTCCAAAGTCAATAGAGGCAACCTGCACAAGTATACGTGAAATTGATTCGACAGATGTCAATAAAATGGAACGAAGTTGGAACAGTATCAGTGCATGGGGACCGACCGCACTGCTTCCAGTATTACAGATTTTTGGAACGGATTACAGGGATTGTCGAATTATAACATGGTTGGATAATGAACAATATCATTATGATGCGTTTACAAAAATTGATTTTTGTTATCCAGATTCCGTTGCATCTGTAAAAGTTGGACAAGGAGTTAAAGCAGAAGGAGAATTAATTATATCTGGAACCAAGGGGTATATTTATGTTCCGGCTCCTTGGTGGAAAACGGAGTATTTTGAAGTGAGATACGAAAATCAGGAAAATAACCGCAGATATTTTTATCAATTAGACGGAGAAGGAATCCGTTATGAATTAGTTTCATTTGCCAGATCAATAGAGGCAGGAAAAAGCATGTCAAATGTAGAAAAAATTATTTCTTGCAATATTGCTGGAATTATGGAACAATTTATGAATGGAGATGTAGTAAAAATATGATAAAGGGAGAAAACAGTGAAGCTTTTAGTAATTATACCAGCATATAATGAGGCTGAAAATATAGAGAGAGTTGTTGATAATCTGATTAATAATTATCCACAATATGATTATGTAGTGGTAAATGATGGATCAAGTGATGACACAAGAAAAATATGTGCACGAAATCATTATAATTTTTTGGATTTACCGGTGAACGTTGGACTTGCAGGAGCAATCCGTGCAGGTATCAGATATGCAAATTTTCATGGCTATGACTATGCATTGCAGTTAGATGGAGATGGACAGCATGATCCAATGTACATTGAGGACCTGATAAAAGAGATGGAACAAGAAAATGCTGATATTGTAATAGGCTCCAGATTTAAGAATGTGCAGAAACCAAAATCATTAAGAATGATAGGAAGTCGATTGATTTCATTTTCTATACGAATTACAACAAAAGGTCAAAAAATAGAAGATGTAACATCAGGAATGCGTCTGTTTAACAAAAAGATGATAAAACAATTTGGCTATAATATTCATTATAGCCCGGAACCAGATACACTGGCATATTTACTTAATTGTGGAGTGAAAATAAGAGAAGTCCAGGTGAAAATGCATGACCGTATAGCAGGGGTTAGTTATTTAAACTTCAAAAATTCTATTTGGTATATGTTAAAAATGATGTTCTCTATTTATATATTCCAATGGGTTCGAGATAAGGGGGGAAAATAATGTCTGTATCACTTCGAATATTGTTAATTGTAGCGGCTGTGATTACAGTAATATGGATTTTGAAAAAAATAAGAAAATCAAAAGTAAAAATGGAAGATGCTATATTTTGGCTTGTATTTAGTGGTGTTTTACTTGTATTAGCTGTTTTTCCTCAGATTTCCTTTTGGTTAAGTAAGTTACTAGGAATAGAATCACCTGCAAATTTAGTATTTTTGTTGATAATTTGTTTGTTGATTGAAAAAATATTTACGTTATCCATTATTACTTCGCAGTTAGAAGAAAAGGTTTCTATACTGTCTGCGGAAATTGCAATACGTTCTCAGGCACAGGAAAAAGAAATAATTTCAGTACAGAAAAATGTAGAAGAGGATGGAAAAGATGATTAGAGATGTATCAGATATACATACATTTGTAATTTGTGCATACAAGGAAAGTGTTTACTTAGAAGAATGTATTTTGTCAATAATGAAACAATCCTATAAGAGTAAGGTAATCATTTCTACTGGAACTCCAAATGATTATATAGATAGTCTGGCGCAAAAGTATGAATTAAAAGTTATGGTAAATACTAATCATCCATGTCTGGCTAATGATTGGAATTATGCGATGAAACTGGCAGATACAAGTCTGGTCACATTGGCACATCAGGATGATGTTTATGGAAAAGATTATACGAAAAAAATAGTATCAGCGTATGAAAATGTGAATAAACCGATTATAATTTTCAGTGATTATGGCGAGTTGCGAAATGGAAAAATTGTGTGCAATAATCGCTTGTTGAGAATAAAGAAATTTATGTTAAGTCCTCTTAAAATAACTGCACTGAGTAAAAGCAGATTTGTTCGAAGGAGGATTCTTTCTTTTGGAAATGCTATTTGCTGTCCGGCTGTTACTTTTGTGAAAAAAGAAATACAGGAACCTTTATTTCGTAACAATATGAAGAGTAATATTGACTGGCAGGCGTGGGAACTTCTTTCAAGACAAAAGGGGGAGTTTGTATACTTGCCTGAGATTTTGATGCTGCATAGAATTCATGAAGGATCTACTACATCCGAGTTATTAGAAAATAATGCCCGGAAAGAGGAAGATATTTATGTCTTTAAAAAGTTTTGGCCATTGTCAATTGCAAAAATTATAGAAAAAATATATCAGTTGAGTGAAAAATCTAATGGAGATCATAATCAATAAAATAGTATAAAAATTAAGAAAGGAAATGGATATGTGGGATTATACATTCTGTACAATTTTTTGGATTGTGTTTATATTTGGAATATATGCAATGGGAAATGTTCTAATTCCCGAAAAAGAAGCACAATCGGTAAAATTTGTTGCGGGATATTTAGTATATAGTTTTTGGGTAGCTATTGGAGGAATATTCATACAATTATTAAATATAAAATGGAATATATTTGCAATATATATGTGTATTTTGATAATAGGAATGATTGCAATAATAATTTATAGAAAAAGAAAACATGGAGTTATTTTTACAACTTCATTAAAAGAGTATCTGCAGTATAATTGGTTTATATATGCATTGTGTGCTATTTTATGTTTTATGTTACTTTTTTATTTCCGATCTTTCTGGTATGGAAATCATTTGGATGATGGATATTATATTACGAAAGTTGCGACAATTCCTATCGACGGTGGTAACTATGTAAATAATGTTTCTGTTGGAACTGGAAAATGGACAGCCTTTTCATATCTATTAAATACATGGGAATTGGAAGCGTCTTTTTTTGTGAAAATCTTAAAAGTAACGCCTACAGTTTATTTAAGGTTTTTTCAATCAGGTTTTAATTATTTTGTGTTTTTTAATTGTGTACTGGGGTTCGGTAAAAAAATAACAAATGCAGTTAATGAAGATAAGACTTCTAAGTCTTTGCAGTATACATTAGGAACATGCCTGTTATTTTTTGTTTACTATGTATATATGCAGGATAAAAAAATATTCTTCTTAAGAGATATGTTTCATCTTAATACAGCAATGTATTATGGTTCATCTATTGCCAAGTTAATTGTAATAATGTGTGTATTGATGTTTTATATCCAGGAAAAGAACATTACTATAAAAATGATGATTGGAGTTGGCTGTATATCAATTGTAATGATATCAAAGTCAAGTATAGTTCTTCCAATTTTGGTTGTAATAACAGTGGCAAGTTGTATTACATGGCTGATTCAAAGTTCAGATAAACATAAAAAATGGCTGGGAACAGCTATAGGTATTCTTTACATTGTACTTGGAATTGTTGTTCCAAGTGATGGAGGAATTCAGCAAGAAGTATATACATATGTGAAATTGATGATTGAGTCACCAGTTGTGTGGTTATGTACTGTTGTATTTATAATTAGTTTTAGTATAAAAGAAAAAGTGATATATCGACTTAACAGTATTCTGGTTATCAGTGGAGCAATGATTGTTGTACCACAGATTAATGATGTTTTTGAAAAATGCTCCGTGTACGGATTTGTCGGAGGACGTGCATGGTCTATGTGGGTGTATACATTTGTGGTACTAAATGTGATATATTCTTATATACTATTGTGTAAGGTTTGCAGAGATAAAATTGTGAAGGCTTTGTACATTGTTATTACATGTGGAATGACAGTATTACTTTTATACGGATTTAAAACAGATGGTGGAGAGTTGTTTGTTACAGATAAAATGCCTGCAACCACAAGCCTTAGAGAATCAATAAATGTAATTTTGCATAATCGCAAATTTATTCCTAATTCGACTATAGAGTTAGGAAAAGAATTAGAAGAAATTTCGGCTGATAGTGGGGAAAAATTATATGTATTGTCACCACAATGGTCGGGGGTTGATGGAACAGCACATTCATTGTGTATACAATTAAGAACTGTTGCGCCTAGTGTAGTTTCTGTTTCGGCAATTGGACGTTATCAAGTTGATCAAGATTGTGAACTATATGGTTATGATCAGAGTGTATATGATGAATTTAATAATCAGCCAAGTGATGAAACATTAGAGCCATTAAAAGAAGCGGTTGAAAAATACAAGATAAATTGTTATGTGACACAGAATAAAGAATGTGGAAAGCATCTTAAAAAAATTGGATTTAAGGAAGAAAAACCAATACAAGAAGGGGTTTATTATGTATGGAGTAAAATAGAGTAATAGACCTTGAACTTGACATTTTATGTCTATAATGCGATAATAACCAAAGAATTATAGTAATGTATAAGGTAGGAAAAAGTATGTCTTCTTATATAAGCAATTTAAAAAAATATCAGCCATTGTTATACGAATTGGTTGCAAGAGATGTTAAAATTAAATATCGTAAGTCAGTACTGGGGGTTTTATGGACAATCTTAAACCCCCTTTTAATGATGGTTATTTTATCAGTTGTATTTTCGAATTTGATGAGATTTGATGTGGAAAATTACTCCTTGTACATATTAGGAGGCCAGATTTTATTTACTTTTTATAACGAAGCTACATCAGGCGCAATGACATCAATTCTGGGGAATGCATCCTTGATTAAAAAGGTTTATATTCCCAAATATTTATTTGTAGTTTCAAGAATTGCATCATCATCTATCAATATTATGTCTTCTTTTTGCGCGATGATTATTGTAATGCTTTGTACAAGAACAGAATTGCATTTTACGATGTTCTTGTCAGTAATTCCTATTTTTTATCTGATTGTATTTTCACTTGGAGTGGGATTGATTTTAGCAGCTTTGACTGTAAAATTCAGAGATGTTATGCATTTGTATAGTGTGTTTTTAACTGGATTAATGTATTTGACACCGATTATTTATCCTATGAGTATGTTACCGAATTGGGTGAGGTTTATTGTAAATTTAAACCCATTGACATGGATGGTAGAGATGTTCCGTGATGTGATGATTTACAATACGATTCCGTCTTGTACAGAATTTATAGTATCCTTAGTTGTCTCATTTGCAACTCTTTTGTTAGGATTATGGATATTCTATAAACAGCAGGATGAATTTATTTTGAATTTGTAGGAGAAAAAGATGGGCGATACAGTAATTAAAGTGAATCATGTTTCTATGCGTTTTAATCTTTCATCAGAAAAAGTTGATAATATGAAAGAGTATTTTATCAGACGATTGAAACATAATATGAGTTATGATGAATTTTGGGCATTACAGGATATCAGTTTTGATGTAAAAAAAGGAGAATCAGTTGCTCTGATTGGATTAAATGGTTGCGGAAAGAGTACGCTGCTAAAAACAATTGCCGGAGTTCTGAAACCAACAAAAGGTTCTATTCAGATTCAAGGAACGATTGCTCCTATGATAGAACTTGGTGCGGGATTTGATATGGACTTGACAGCGCGAGAAAATGTGTATCTGAATGGTGCGATCCTTGGATATTCCAGAAAGCAGATGAATGAATATTATGATGGAATCGTAGATTTTTCGGAATTAGAGGAATTTATGGATGTTCCGATTAAGAATTTTTCTTCTGGTATGCTTGCTAGGTTAGCGTTTGCTATTGCTACAATCGGTAAACCGGATATTTTGATTGTGGATGAAGTGTTATCTGTAGGAGATTTCCGTTTTCAGGAAAAGTGTGAAAAGCGAATCCAGGGAATGATGAAAGCCGATACGACCATTTTATTTGTGTCACATAGTATTGATCAGGTGAAAAAAATCTGTAAGAGAGCTATATGGATTGAAAAAGGGCATATTCGTGAAGACGGGACAAGCGAAGAAGTAGGCAGTCATTTTGAACGAGCATACTATGCCGGAGAATTAGAAGAGTAGAGGTCTGAGTAATAATGAAAATGATAAAAAGAATGGTATTAGTTGCATTGGCAATACTGTTGGCAGCATTATATTCATATGGAGTATGGCCACGAGCTATTTATAATACAGATATTGGTGCGAATTCCTATGAAAATACAGGAGCTTTATCAGCAGGAAAAGTCCTGACTCAAAAATTTGTATGTACAGACACTGGAATGTGTGGCTTAAAATTAAAATTGACAAAACAGGAAAGCCAAACTATTGGAAACTATGAATGGACACTGGAAAATGTAAAAACAGGTAAAGAAATTGCAAACGGTGTGATTGATGAGGTGAGTACTGAAAATAGAGAGTTTGTAAGTGCTAGCGCACAAAAACGAGGTAATATTGAACTGAATTTTGACAGACAGGAAGATAGCAAAGGGCAGGAGTATGTTCTGACGATACAGTCATCAGATGTAGAAGAAGGACAGACAATGGCTGTCTATATGACCCAAAAAGGGAAAAGTGAAACAGAGATGACATTAGCTGGTGAGAATGTAGACAGAGCAAGTGTTATTAAAGTGGAATATAAACGCTTCAATGTAGAGAATTTTATTGTTTTCTTAGGAATCGTCGTGTATTTAGTTCTGTTTGTAAAATTTATGTATAAATTATTCAGATAAGATGGAGGAGATTAAAAATGGATGTATCCATTGTGATTCCCACAAAAAATGCTGGACCACTATTTGATAAAGTGTTAGACAGAGTATTTAAACAGGAGACAGAATACACATACGAAGTCATATGTGTGGATTCTGGATCCAGTGATAATACTTTGGAAATTATAAAGAAACATCCTTGTAAGCTTTATCAGATTCCAGCATCAGAATTTGGACATGGTAAGACGAGAGTATATGGCGCATCAAAGGGGACTGGAGAATATATCATTTTTATAACACAGGATGCTATGCCGGCATCAAAAAAATGGCTTCAGAATTTTGTTGATGCTATGAAAGCAGATTCGGAGATTGTAGGTGGTTTTGGAATTCACTACACATATCCGGATTGTAATATTATAGATAAGCGTGATCTGTATTATCACTTTAAGAATTTCGGAGAGGATAATACAGTATTTCAGCTGACAGATGAAAATAGAGAGCGTTATGAAAAAGAAGAAGGTTATCGCCATTTTATGGTATTTTTCTCTGATAATAATTCTTGTATTCGTAGAGATATATTTGAAAAATATCCATATAAAGATGTAGACTTTGCAGAAGATCAGATATGGGCACGTGAAATGATTGAAAAAGGATTTAAAAAATTATATTGTCCTTTTGCGCCGGTTTATCATTCGCATAACTTCAAATTGTCAGAATACTTTAAAAGATATTATGATGAATACAAAGGGTTGTATCGGTTGCATAAATTCTTGATTTCTACGAGTTGGCTGAAAATTCCATTGCAGATTGTAAAGCATGATTTAGATGATGCAAGATATATAAAAGGGCAACAAATAAGTAAACGAGAAAAAGTTTACTGGGCATGGTACTCTGTATGTAGAAATTTCAGCAGGTATGTAGGAGGATATCTGGGAGGAAAATATGCCAGCTATTCACCGAAAAAACAAGCCTGGCTGGACAGACATATATCACAGCAATATGAACAAAGAAAGGCATAGGGGAGAAAAATGCAGAAATTATTAAGGATGTTAAAAAAAATACCTAAAATATTAAAAAAAGAAGGAATAGGTGGAGTTGTTCGTAGAGTATTACAAAAATTACATGTTATTACGACAAAAGCTGATCCGTTGACACTTTATAGTTTCATTATGGATAGAAAAGAAATTCCTTTGAATCAGAATGCTTTTGAAAAACATAAAGATGATGAAACAAAAATTTTGAACTGGGTAATTCCTGAGATGGGAGAAGGCTCTGGTGGACATACAACAATTTTTCGTTTTATTTCAAATCTGGAAAAAAGGGGATTTCACAGTAGAGTTTATGTATTTAGAGCAGAACGTTTCTTTGATAATAAAACAATTCGTACTTTTGTAGCACAGGCATTTCCGATTTTAGATTCTAATGTTGAAGTGTATTATGATGTAAAATACATGAAGTTTGCACACGCTACATTCGCTACATCCTGGGATACAGCTTATTATGTAAGAAACTTTAACAATACAATTTCCAAATTTTATTTTGTACAGGATTTTGAACCATATTTCTTTGCGCATGGTTCTGAGTATGAATTTGCAGAGAATACTTATAAATTTGGATTACGTGCGATTACAGCAGGTGACTGGCTGAAAGAAAAGCTGAACAAAGAATATGGAATGAAGACAGATAGTTTCCGATTCTCATATCAGAGAGACGTATATTATCCGACTCCGAGAAATGACCATAAGAAGAGAGTGTTCTTCTATGCAAGACCGGTAACTCCAAGAAGAGATTTTGAATTGGGACTGTTAGCATTGAATGAATTATGCAGAAGAATGCCAGAGGTTGAGGTTATATTTGCAGGATGGGATCTGAGTGATTACATCATTCCATTTAAACACAAGAGTTTTGGCGTTGTAACAATGCAGAAGTTGGCAGAGTGTTATAATCACTGTGATATGTGCTTAGTTATTTCCAATACAAACTTGTCTCTTGTACCATTGGAAGTTATGGCATGTGGATCTGTTGCAGTTTGCTCAAAGGGTGAGAATAGTTCTTGGATGGTAAATGAAGATAATGCAGTTTTAGTAGAATATGACCCTGTAGATATGGCAGATAAGATGGAGTATTACTTTAAAAATCCTGATAAGATGGCAGAGATTCGCCAGAAAGGTTTGGAGTATGTAAAAGATACATCATGGGAGAAAGAGGCAGATAAAGTAAAAGAAGTTATTTTGCAGGCCATTGAGGAAGATAAAAACGAAAATCAGAAAATCATTTAAGTATTAAATGAAAAGATGATATGCACGAGTTTTAATCAGGTATAAAAGTGTTGTACGGAATAAGCGTTACATATAGGATATATTTGATTAGGCATCGTGCATATTTTGTAAAATCTAAATAGAAATGTATGAAATTGAGTATGATAGAAAGAAAAAAGGATAAAGATATATATGAGTAAAGGTAAGGAATGGATTGCTGGGATTGACATTTTGAAAATCATTTCTATGCTTATGATCATTACATACCCTTGGGCATGGAGGTGTTCTTGATAATATTGTATTTATGTCAAGAAAATACGAATGTGCATGGTTATTGGAAATTTTTTGTTATGGTGCAGTAAATTGTTATGCTTTGATTAGTGGCTTTTTGGAATCAAATTTTAGAGTTAAAAAAGTTATAGTTTTGTGGATTGAAGTGTTGTTTTACAGTATATTAATTTCTGTTATCATGAGTATGATATTTGGCTGGGATTTGTTGAGTAAAGAAGCGTGGATATGCACCTTTTTCCCAGTTTGTACAAGAAAAAACTGGTATATCTCTGCATACATAGGAATGTTATGTTTTGTACCTTTTTTGAAAATAGTAATAGATAAGATAGAACAAAAAACTTATAAGAAATGCTTGATGATTATGTTTCTGATTTATAGTGTGTTGCCAAATAGTATCAGACTGTTGACTGGGACTGGAGATTATGATGCGTTTGGAATCAAAAGTGGATATGGAACATTATGGCTTATTATCTTATATTTGACTGGTGCATATATATACCGATATCAAGAAAAAAAGTAAGCTTTTTCTTGATTGGATTTATATGTTTGAGTTTTATTACAGTCTTATTTAAATTAGGTGCAGATAAGATGAATTTACAGTCATATGGAAATATATTGGTATCATACACTTCGCCTACAATAGTTTCAGGAAGTGTTATGCTGTTGATATTTTCTTCTAATATTAAAATAAAACAACAAAGAGTGTGTAAAATTATACGAAAAATAGCCAATGCAAGTTTAGGGGTGTATTTAATACACGATAATGATATTATAAGAATGAAGATTCTTTCTAATATAGTAGCAGGATATTGGAATTACTCTTTCGCTAAAATGTTTGTAAAAATATTTGGAATTATAATATGTATTTATGTCATATGTACATTGATAGAAATTGTAAGAGAGAAGTTGTTTAAAGCATTGAATGTAGATGGAAAAGTAGAAAAACTGATTGAAAAAAAGAAATTAATTAAGTGAAATTTATTTTAAGAAAGTACAGAAAAGAGGATAAGTTATGAAGGGGAAAATGGTTGTTGTGTTATTAACTGGTGTTTTATTATCTATTTCAGCATGCAGCAATTCTGCAAAAGCAGATACTTCACAGTCTGACAGTCAGAATACAAAACAGTCCGAGGTGGATAAAAACAAAAATGAGCAGACCGAGGATAACAATAAAAATGAAGTGACGGATGAAGTGAATAAAGAGAATAATCAGATGAACCAAGAAAATAACTCTATAGAAATCAAAGTTTATGCGTGCAATGATGATGCAACTGCGTTTGTATCCGAGTGTGTAAAGATTGATGAACTGACACCAGAGAATATTGTGAATGCATTAATTGAGAAATCTGTATTATCATCAGATGTTCAAGTGTTAAAGTGTGATAAACAGACCGTAGATGGTGTGGAAAGTCTGGAGATAGATTTCAATGAAGCATTTGGCGCATATGTTTGTAGTATGGGAACAACTGGCGAGTATTATACAATCGGAAGCATTGTAAATACATTTTTAGATGCGTATGGTTGTGAAAAAGTCAAGATTACGGTGGAAGGAAATACTTTAGAGACAGGACATGCAGAATATCCAGGATATATGAATCGTTTTGAGTAAAACAAGATAAACTTCTGAAAATTTTAGAAATTATATTGTTAGGTGTAGCAAAAAATTTGATACACTATGGGGGAATGAAAAAAAGGGATATGAAAAAAGGGATATTGGTTTAGACTTGACAAGAATAGTTGCTTTTGTATCTGTTGTATCCATTCATTTTTTCTTGAATTCGGGTTACTATGATGCACCTGTAGTTGGAAAAAGAATGTATATAATGACGTTGGGAAGAACGTTTTTTGGGATATGTGTACCTTTATTTATGCTTTTAAGTGGCTATTTAATGATTAATAAAAGTATTTCAATAGAGAAAAGAGCGATTTTTAGTTATTATAAAAAAATTTCAAAAGTATTAGGTACATATATTGTTGCAACAGGATTTATTATAGTTTATAAGATTGTTATTTTACATGATGTGTTAAACATAAAAGGAATATTATTAAATTTGTTGGGATATAATCAATATTCATGGTATGTGAATATGTATATTGGGTTGTATTTGTTGATTCCATTTTTGAATTTATTATGGAATAGCATTGAAGATAAAAATGGTCATGTATTATTAGTGTTTATATTGTTGACAATGACTGTTTTGCCAAGTGTATTTAATGTATATAACTTTGAAGAACAGAGGATGTTAGTTAGACCATATTTAACGACAACATACAATAAATTAGTCCCAGATTGGTGGACAGGAATATATCCGATTACTTATTATTATATAGGTGCATATATCAAACATCATGTGGAAATTAAGAAAGTTAATACTAAGAAAGTATTTGCTGTATTAATAGGAACAATTTTATTGTTTGGAATAAATAATATTTGGCGAAGTTATTCAAGAGGATTTTTCTTGGGAATATGGTGTGATTGGGGAAGCCTTCAGGATACAGCAGAAACAATATTGGTGTTTTTACTGATTAATTCCATAGATTACAAGACAAATGATAATATCAGCAAACTAGTAGCTAAAATATCGGATCTTACATTTGGAGCTTATATATTATCATGGATTCCGGATAATATATTTTATCCTAAAATGATTGGAAGAGTTCCAGAAATACAATCGCGTATGAAATATTGTGTATTGATGGTATTGATTGTGGTAATAGTAGCATTAGTGCTTTCTTGGGGCGTTCAGATTGTTCAGCAAATTTTAAAAATTGTAGTTCACAAAATACGCAAAATGCCATATAAAGGTAAAGAATAATAAGAAATTTGGTGAAACAAGAATTCCCGGTTTTCCGTTGTGGAAAGCCGGGAGTTGCTTTATAATAAAAATATATTTGGCATGGAGGTGGAAAAGTGATTCGATATAATATCCCAATCGGTATTTCTGAATTTGAGAAGATTAGGAAAAATGATTATTACTATGTGGATAAGACGGAACTGATTCAGGCTTTGGTGAAGACAGAACCTGCGGAGATTACACTTTTTACAAGACCTCGCAGATTTGGAAAGACGCTTGTGATGAGTATGCTGGCTTCTTTCTTTGATATTCGCAGAGATAGTAAAGATTTGTTTGAAGGTTTGAAGATTGCTGAAGATCAGAAACTGTGTGAATTGTGGATGAACCAATGGCCTGTGATTTTTTTGAGTCTTAAGGATGCAGGTGGGGAAACCTTTGAAGATGCATATGGGTTATTGCAATCCATTATTTCACAGCTATATGTAGAACATGCTTACTTAGAAAAATGTACTGAAATTGATGAATCATATAAAGAAATTTTTGCCAGACTGAAGCGTCGTCAGGGAAATAAAACGGATGTGCAGATTTCACTTAGGATATTAATGCGTATGATACAGATATACTATGGAAAACAGGTGATCCTGCTGATTGATGAATATGATGTGCCGATGGCAAAGGCAGGAGCCAGGGCATATTATAACGAGATGCTGGATGTAATCGGTACAATGATGAGTCAGGCGTTAAAGGATAATACATCACTTAAATTTTCAGTAATCACAGGCTGTCTGCGTATTTCGAAAGAGAGTATTTTTACAGGTACTAATAATTTCGTGGCAGATACCATCGCAGATGAGAGATTTAGTAAATTTTTTGGTTTTACGGATGAGGAAGTACGAATACTTTTAGAGAATACTGGTAATCTTGAATATTTCGATCGGATCAAAAAGTGGTATGATGGATACTGTTTTGGAAAGACGGAGATTTATTGCCCATGGGATGTATTATGTTATTTAAATAAACTGGCATTCGAATCAGGAAGTGAACCAGAGAATTTTTGGGAAAATACAAGTCATAATGATATCATTCGTACATTTTTATCCTGTGAAGGCATGGATGTGACAGATTCTTTTGAGAGGCTTCTTGCAGGTGAGACGATAGAGGCCAATATTACAGAAAACCTAACGTATGAGAATCTGACAGATTCAGAAGAAAATCTGTGGAGCGTGTTGTATCTGACCGGATATCTGACCAAGGATATTAAAAATCCGGTGTCTGGAAAGACGAAAGCATTTTTGAAAATCCCAAATGCAGAGATTATGGATATTTTCAGGAAAAGTGTAGTGCGTTGGTTTGATGAGAAAATAGCTGTTCGTGACAGAAGCAAGTTGTTCGAGGTTTTGTGGAATGCAGATACTGGCAGATTGTCGGATTTGATATTGGAGTTGTTGTTTGAGACTATCAGTTACCATGATTATGCGGAGAGTTTTTACCATGCATTTTTAGCAGGATTATTTGCAAATGCAGGTTATATTGTGGAGTCTAATTATGAAAGTGGACTGGGAAGACCAGATCTTGTAATAAAGGATAAGAAAAAGCGTCGAGCGGTTATTATGGAAATGAAGATTGCTGACAGCTTGGAAAATATGAAAAAAGCGGGCGAAAGGGCATTGAATCAGATAGAGGAGATGCGTTATGCAGACAGCATTTATGCTCAGGGGTATCAAAAAGTGCTGAAGTATGGTGCGGTATTTTATCGGAAGAGTTGTCTGATTGGCAGATGTGAAGAATAAAGGTGTAACAAAGGTAGAATGAAAAAGCCAGGTTATTATTCGTCCGGAGAGTTTGCGCGGATGGCGCATGTGACACTTCGGACAATCAGATATTATGACAAACAGAATATTTTAAAGCCATCGTATGTGTCGGATTCAGGGGCAAGATTCTATACAGATGAAGATTTTGCCAGACTGCAGCAGATTCTTCTTTTGAAGTATCTGGGATTTACGCTGGATGATATCAGAGAGATGACCATTGATGATGCGGATTATCATTTTATGTTGAATTCATTGAATATTCAATTGAAGCTTGTGAGAGATAAGATTGAGCAGATGCAGCTTGTAGAAAAAGCAATACAGGATACATCTGAGTTGATTCAGAAAGAACATACCATTGACTGGAGCCAGATGCTGAATCTGATTCATCTGACAGGTATGGAGAAGAGCATGAAGAACCAGTATCAGGATGCGTCCAATATATCGGCCAGAATTAATCTGCACAGCCTTTATTCCGTGAATAAAGAGGGATGGTTTCCGTGGATTTATGAGCAGCTTTGTGTGAGAGATGGCATGAAGGTGTTGGAAATTGGCTGTGGTGATGGAACGCTCTGGAAGGAGAATAAAGACAAACTTCCAGAGAATATAGAGATTACATTATCAGATACATCAGAAGGAATGTTAAGAGATGCGAGACGTAATGTAGGGATTGGAGACCACAGGTTCCGGTTCCGGCATTTTGACTGTCACAGGATTCCATATGAGGATCAGAGCTTTGATCTGGTAGTTGCCGGACATGTATTGTTTTACTGTGAGGATATACCACAGGTGTGCCGGGAAGTAAGACGGGTGTTGAAACCAGGTGGAAGATTTGTGTGCAGTACTTATGGCGGCGAGCATATGAAAGAAGTCAGTGAATTGGTACAGAACTTTGATGATCGGATCGTACTTTCAGCAGAAAAACTGTATGAAAGATTTGGAAGAGAGAATGGGGCTGAGATACTGGAGCAATATTTTACGGATGTTCATTGGAGAACATACGAAGATGAACTTGTAATTCCGGATCCAGAGCCGTTGATATCGTATATATTGTCCTGTCATGGAAATCAAAGCCAGTATATACTGGATCGGTATAAAGAATTCCAGACTTATGTGCGGAAAAAGACGGAAAAAGGCTTCCGGATTACGAAAGACGCGGGCGTGTTTATAGCATGGAATTCTTGAAGATTTTCTTAAATATTACAAAAAAGTTACATTTTTTATAAAAAGTACTTGAAGGTGACCTAGGGTCACCTTTTATAATGCAATCATGAACATGCCATAACTTTAGAAGATATGGTAAAACTATGTATTGTATTTATTACAAGGAGGTTCCTATATGAAAGGAATTATTTTGGCAGGAGGATCTGGAACACGTCTTTATCCTCTGACTATGGTAACATCAAAACAGTTATTACCTATTTATGATAAACCGATGATTTATTATCCGATGTCTGTGCTGATGAATGCAGGGATCCGTGATATCTTGATCATCTCTACACCACAGGATACACCGAGATTCAAAGAGCTGTTAGGAGACGGACATCAGTTTGGTGTACATCTTTCTTATGCAGTTCAGCCAAGCCCGGACGGACTTGCCCAGGCATTTATCATTGGCGAGGAGTTTATCGGTGATGATACAGTTGCTATGGTTCTTGGAGATAACATTTTTGCAGGACATGGACTGAACAAGCGTCTGAAGGCAGCAGTAGAAAATGCTGAGACAGGCAAAGGTGCTACAGTATTTGGTTACTATGTAGATGATCCGGAACGTTTCGGTATTGTTGAGTTCGACCACGAAGGAAAAGCAATTTCCATCGAGGAGAAGCCGGAGCATCCAAAGAGCAACTACTGTGTAACAGGACTTTACTTCTATGATAATAAAGTTGTAGAGTATGCAAAGAGCCTGAAGCCAAGTGCCCGTGGAGAATTGGAGATTACAGACCTGAACCGAGTATATCTTGAGAAGGGCAACCTGAATGTAGAACTTCTCGGACAGGGATTCACATGGCTGGATACTGGTACACATGAGAGCCTTGTAGATGCTACAAACTTTGTAAAGACAGTTGAGACACATCAGCATCGTAAGATTGCATGTCTGGAAGAGATTGCATACTTAAATGGCTGGATTTCAAAGGAAGAAGTTCTGGAAGTTTACGAGGTATTGAAAAAGAACCAGTATGGTCAATATCTGAAAGATGTCTTAGACGGAAAATACCGAGAGGATCTGTACTAAGATATAAGAATAAAAAATGAAGAATTTTTATAAATTTTGACTAAGTAATTCAAAGGAGATTTTTAATTATGACAATTATCGTAACCGGCGGAGCTGGATTTATCGGAAGTAATTTTATTTTTCACATGTTAGACAAATATCCGGATTATCGTATCGTTTGTCTGGACTGCCTGACATATGCAGGTAACTTATCTACACTTGCACCAGTGATGGACAACCCGAATTTCCGTTTTGTAAAAGAGAGCATCACAGACCGTGAGGCTGTTTACAAATTATTCGAGGAAGAGCATCCGGACATGGTTGTAAACTTTGCAGCAGAGAGTCATGTAGACCGTTCTATCGAGAACCCGGAAGTATTCCTGGATACAAATATCAAAGGTACAGCAGTTCTTATGGACGCTTGCAGAAAATATGGTATCAAACGTTATCATCAGGTATCTACAGATGAGGTTTACGGAGATCTTCCACTGGACAGACCAGACCTGTTCTTTACAGAGGAGACACCAATCCACACAAGCAGCCCATACAGCTCATCAAAAGCTGGTGCAGACCTTCTTGTTCTTGCATACCACAGAACATACGGACTGCCTGTAACAATTAGCAGATGCTCTAACAACTACGGACCATACCACTTCCCGGAGAAGCTGATTCCGCTTATGATTGCAAATGCACTGAATGATAAGCCGCTTCCGGTGTATGGAAAAGGTGAAAATGTGCGTGACTGGTTATATGTAGAGGATCACTGCAGAGCCATCGACTTGATTATCCATAACGGACGTGTCGGAGAAGTTTACAATGTTGGTGGACACAACGAGATGAAGAACATTGACATCGTCAAGATGATCTGTAAAGAGCTTGGAAAACCGGAAAGCCTGATCACATATGTAGCAGACCGTAAAGGACACGATATGCGTTATGCAATCGACCCGACAAAGATTCACAATGAGCTTGGATGGCTGCCGGAGACAAAATTTGCAGATGGTATCAAAAAGACAATCCAATGGTATCTGGATAACAAGGAGTGGTGGGAGACGATCATTTCCGGAGAGTATCAGAATTACTATGAGAAAATGTATGCAAACCGGGAGGGAATGAAATAATGAAAGTACTGGTAACTGGAGTAGCTGGTCAGCTCGGACATGATGTGATGAATGAACTGGCAAAGCGTGGCTATGAAGGAATCGGTTCCGATATCGCGGAAAGCTATAATGGAATCCAGGACGGTACACCGGTTGTATCTATGCCATATGTGCAGATGGACATTACAGATAAAGCATCTGTAGAGAAAGTTCTTACAGAAGTAAATGCGGACGCAGTGATACATTGTGCAGCATGGACGGCAGTTGACCTTGCAGAAGATGAGGATAAAAAGGATAAGGTTCATGCAGTAAACGCAGAAGGAACGAAAAATATTGCGAAAGTATGTAAGAAGCTTGACAGTAAGATGGTCTATACTAGTACGGACTATGTATTCAATGGTCAGGGAGAAGAACCATGGCAACCGGACTGTAAGGATTATCAGCCGTTAAATGTTTACGGACAGTCAAAACTGGACGGAGAGCTGGCAGTGTCTGAGACACTGGACAAATACTTCATCGTGAGAATTGCGTGGGTATTTGGAAAGAATGGTAACAACTTTATAAAGACCATGTTGAAAGTTGGAAAAAATCATGATAAACTTCGTGTAGTGAATGATCAGATCGGTACACCGACTTACACATTTGATCTGGCAAGACTGCTTGTCGATATGATCGAGACAGATAAGTATGGTTATTATCATGCGACCAATGAAGGCGGATACATCAGCTGGTATGATTTCACAAAAGAAATTTTTCGTCAGGCTGTAGAACAGGGACATACAGAGTACGGAGAAGACAGAATTACAGTTGATCCGGTTACAACTGCAGAGTACGGAGTGTCCAAAGCTGCAAGACCATTTAACAGCAGACTGGATAAGAAAAAACTGGTGGAGAATGGCTTTACACCACTTCCGACCTGGCAGGATGCACTTGGACGTTATCTGAAAGAGTTGAACATAGACGAACTCTAAAAGCTTTGTGAAGATTCGCATAGACTCAGATAAGAGGCATTGTAAGACGAATAAAAAGAGTGAAAATGAAATGGACGGGTACACATAATATATGTGTGCCCGTATGCATCATAATCGCAAAAAAAGGAGATATGCAAGATGGGACAGATTAAAGTAGAAAAAAATGCAGGTGGAATAAAGGGACTTTGTGTCATTGAGCCAACGGTTCATGGTGATGCAAGAGGATACTTTATGGAAACATACAATCAGAAGGATATGGAAGAGGCAGGACTTACGATGCAGTTCGTACAGGATAATCAGTCTTGTTCTACAAAAGGTGTTCTTCGCGGATTACATTTTCAGAAAGAGTTCCCACAGGGAAAACTTGTACGTGTTGTAAAAGGTTCAGTATTTGATGTAGCTGTTGATCTTAGAAGCGACAGTGAAACATACGGAAAATGGTTCGGTGTAGAGCTGACAGAAGAGAACAAGAAACAGTTCTATATTCCGGAAGGATTTGCCCATGGATTCCTTGTTTTAAGTGAGATTGCAGAGTTCTGCTACAAGTGTACAGACTTCTATCATCCGGGAGATGAAGGTGGTCTCGCATGGAATGCCCCTGAGATCGGTGTAGAATGGCCACGGCTTGTAGGGGAGTATAAGGGCAATGCTTCCGCAGAAGGATATCATCTGGAAGATGGAACAGCACTGAACTTAAGTGACAAAGATCAGCTTTGGGTAGGACTGAAAGATACATTTCATTTTTAAGTAAACGAAAAGGGCGGGCAATTTGCCCGTCCGATTTATTTCTTAAATAGCTTTCTTGAAAACCAGTCTTTGATATAGTCGAAAGTATATTTTATTAAATCAATCTCAATTACCAGATAATTACCAAGGTGTTTGAATTGGAATTTTACTTTTTTCTGCAGCTTTGCAGTTTGTAGCCCTTCTATGAATCCTTCTTTATAATCTTTTCCAAAACCAATTTTACAGAAAAACAGATATTTTACAAAATATCCAATAGCTAAAGGAATAAAATTTAAAACTAATTGTAAAGCTGGCATATTTTTATAATTCAGATAAAGATTGTTGCGTGCTGCCAGTTTTACTTTGAAAGAGTTGTATTTGGAACCGCTTGTACCACTTCCGACATGATAAACAAGAGCGGTAGGACAATACATATTATAATAACCGTAAATACGTGCGCGGTAACCAATATCAATGTCCTCTAAATAAGCAAAATGATTCTCGTCAAAATAGCCGATTTCATCAAAGACACTGCGGCGATAAATAGCAGCTCCGGCGCAGGCTGTGAAGATTTCATCATATTTTGTGTAGTTTGAGACTGGACGACCGCAACCACGGCAGACTCCCCAGCCTAATAATGTATACAAATCACCTGCGCTGTCGATAAGTTCAGGGTGATACATTTGAATCATTTTACTGCTGATGGAGAAAATCTTTGACGATTTTTCTATAGCCTTGACCATCTCTTCGACATAACGAGTGTCTACAGTAGTATCATTATTCAATAAAATTACATAAGGTGTTCTGGAATGTTGAATACCTATATTAACAGCTTTGCTGAATCCATAGTTTTTCTGGAGTTTAATAAGTTCTATGTCTGGATAGTTTTCTTCCATATATTCAATACTGCCATCAGAAGAAGCGTTGTCGATAACGAGAATGTGAAAATCTTTGTATGTTTGTTCGGATAAAGAACTTAAACATGGTTCCATAAAGTGTTTTCCGTTATAATTGGGAATAACTATTGTTACTTTCATTATATGTCCTCAATTCTGATAAATAATTTTTACTTATTATAACAGAGATTTGCATATTTAACAAATGTTGCGAAATTATTAATAAAATGTTAAGAAAATGGGAGGGGCGAAGGGTTGTCGATTATGATGAGATATAGTATAATTTGGAAGAAAATAAAGCTATATCTAGTAAGAATGGGTGAAAAAATTGATAAAAGATAATCAGAAATTATTAAATAGACTGCATGTAGTGTTAGATGCATTAATTATAGTATTTTCATATGGAATATCATGGCTGATACGATTTAAAAGTGGTTTTTTTGAATTGTCATCATGGTATTTATCATTAGAACAATATATGAAATTATTGATTTATATTGTTCCGTTGTATTTGATTTTGTACTATGCGTTTCATTTATACACATCTAAAAGAGTTCAGGGAAGAAGGCTGGAAGCCTGGCATATTGTTCAGGCGAATTCGGTCGGATTAATGATTTTGATATTATTCCTATATTTGGGGAAAATGATGGATTATTCCCGTAAAATGTTTTTTGTTTTTTATTGTGTAAATATTTTCTTAGAAATCGTTGTACGTAATTTTATTCGCATGGTTTTAAGAAAGTATAGAAAGCAAGGATATAATCAAAAACATGTGTTATTAGTAGGATATAGTCAGGCGGCAGAAGGATACTTGGATCGTGTGATGACACATCCTGAGTGGGGATATATTGTGAATGGAATTCTTGCAGATAATGTGCCAGATAATACAGTATATCGAGGTGTTAGAGTTTTGGGAGGCACTGAAGAATTAGCTCACATTTTGCCGGAAAATAAAATGGATGAAATTGTAATTACATTAGGGTTGTCAGAATATCATAAATTGGCACATATTGTAAACATGTGTGAAAAGTCAGGTGTTCATACAAAATTTGTTCCTGACTATAATAATGTTATACCAACAAAGCCATATACAGAAGATATTCTGGGAATGCCAGTGATTAATATCCGGCATGTGCCACTTAATAGTAATATGTTAAATGCATTTGTGAAACGGTCAGTCGATATTTTTGGCGCCGTAGTGGCAATTATTTTATTTTCACCAGTTATGTTAGTGACTTCGTTTATTATAAAGACAACATCACCAGGACCATTGATTTTTAAACAAGAGAGAATAGGAAGACATAATAGACCATTTTATATGTATAAGTTCCGCTCTATGGTTGTACAAGATGAGAAGGATGAGAAAAAAGGCTGGACGACCAAGAACGATCCGCGTGTAACTCCAATCGGAAAGTTTATACGTAAGACAAGTATTGATGAGCTGCCACAGCTATTTAATATTTTAAAAGGGGATATGTCTCTTGTGGGACCAAGACCGGAACGACCACAGTTCGTAGAGAAATTTAAAGAAGAGATACCAAGATATATGATAAAGCATCAGGTACGCCCGGGTTTAACCGGTTGGGCGCAGGTGAATGGATACAGGGGAGATACGTCTATTCGCAAGAGAATTGAATATGATCTTTATTATATTGAAAATTGGACATTGGGATTTGATTTTAAAATTATTTTCCTGACATTCTTTAAAGGTTTTATCAACAAGAATGCATACTAGAAAAGGGGAGTGTAAGATGGCACAGAAACGGATGAATAAACGACAACAGAGGTTGGAACGGCAACGTAGAATAAAGAAAAAACGTCGTAAGAGACTGGCTATTATATTGATTGAAATTGTAATACTTGCAGGACTTGGAGTTGTGGCGTATGGAATGTTTGTAATGGACAAAATGGACACTACAACATTAAATAAAGATAAATTGGAAGTGTATAAGGATACTGGAGATTATACGAATATAGCATTGTTTGGTTTGGATTCCAGAGAAGGTGAACTGGATGGAGGAGTACAGAGCGATTGCATTATGGTTGCAAGCATTAACAATAAGACGAATGAAATAAAGCTTGTTTCAGTATATCGAGATACATTAATGAAAGTGACATCAGAAAAATATGGAAAAGCTAATTCGGCATATAATAGTGGTGGACCGACAGATGCAATTGCACTTTTGAACCGGAATCTGGATTTGGATATTGAAAAATATATTAGTGTGAATTTTAATGCACTGGCAGATGTGGTAGATGCATTGGGTGGCATTGAAATAGATATGACAGAGGAAGAGGTATATTGGACGAATGGGTACTGCACAGAGACTTCAAAAGTAGTTGGAAGAGAGACAACTGAATTGAGTGGCGCAGGTGTCCATAAATTAGATGGTGTTCAGGCAGTATCCTATGCCCGGATTCGTTATACAGAAGGTATGGATTTTAAACGTACACAAAGACAGCGAATCGTATTGGAAAAAATTGCTGAAAAAGCACAAAAGGCAAATGTAATTACTTTGAATAATATTGTAAATAAAGTAATGCCTCAGATTTCGACTAATTTATCGACTGCAAACATGCTCGGACTCGCTGCTCATGCTGCAGATTACAAATTAGGACAGATGTCAGGATTCCCGTTTGAAGTAACAACTTGTGAAAAGGTAAAGAATCATAAAGGTTCTTATGTGACTGCAGTAGGACTTGAAAAAAATGTAAGTGAATTGCATGAATTTCTTTTTGGAGAAGAGGATTATGAGCCATCTGCTACTGTAAAAGATATCAGTAACGAGGTGATTTATATGACAGGTGTGGATCCGGAAACTTATAAGACAACGACAGATTATACTTATAAAAGTGGTGGAGATGATTCTGAGAATTAAATAAAGGGGTTAAAGAAATTGAAAGTAGATGTGATAATTCCGACATATAAGCCGGGAAAAGAATTTGAAGAGTTAATATGCAGGCTTCAAAAGCAGACATATTCCATACACAGGATTATTATTATCAATACACAAACAGGAGTTTTTCCGACAGAATTGGAATCAGAACCATATCAGATAGAAATTATGCATATTAGACCGGAAGAGTTTGATCATGGTGGAACAAGAAACATGGGAGCAAGTATTTCACATGCTGATATTGTTCTGTATATGACACAGGACGCGGTTCCGGCAGATGAGCATTTAATTGAAAAATTTGCGAATGTATTTGAAAAGCATCCAGAGATTGGAATCGCATATGGAAGACAATTGCCAAGAGAGGATTGCAATATAATAGAAAGATATACAAGAAGATTTAATTACCCGGAAAAAAGCAGGATCAAATCAAAAGTTGATTTGCCACAGCTTGGAATCAAAACATTTTTTTGCTCAGATGTATGTGCAGCTTATCGAAGAAATTATCTTTTGAGTGCAGGAGGATTTGAAGATCCAACTATATTCAATGAAGATATGATCTTTGCTGGAAAGAGGATATTAGCTGGAGATAAGGTGGCATATGTGGCAGAAGCGAAAGTGATACATTCGCATAATTATACGGGAAGCCAGCAGTTTCATCGTAATTTTGATCTTGCAGTGTCACAGGCACAGCATCCGGAAGTATTTGAAGGAGTTCCGTCAGAAGGAGAAGGAATCCGTATGGTAAAAGCGACTGCAAAATACCTGATCCGGAGCGGACAGCCTTTGAAAATATGGAATCTGGTATATCAGTCAGGATGTAAATATATAGGATATTTCTTAGGAAAGAGATACGAAAAGTTACCAAAATGGGTCGTATTAAAATGTACGTCAAGTATAAAATACTGGAAAAAATCTTAAGAAACACAATTTCTGTTGAAATTTGTAGAAAAATAGGATATTATTAATCTGTTTAATTCTGTTCAAAGAAAGGAAGTTTCGATGGCGAAGCAAAGAAGAAGTAATAGGAAAGTACATAGAGGTAGAAGAAAAAAAAGAGGGTTTTCTACTTGGTCACTGGGGAAAAAAATAGGTGTGATTTTTGTTAGTATGCTGCTTGTAATTGTGATTGGTGGTGGAGCAGCAGCTGCGGCATATGTGACCAGCAAGATGGATAAGATGGAAGTCGAGCAGCTGGATGCTAATAAATTGGAAATTAATCAAGAAGTAGAACATAAAACAGGATACTTGAATGTAGCGTTATTTGGTGTGGACTCTAGAGATGCTTCTTTGGGAAAAGGAACCCGTAGTGACACAATTATGATTGCGAGTCTTAATCAGGAAACCGGTGAGGTCAAGATAAGCTCTATTTATAGAGATACACTTTTGCAACAGTCAGATGGAACATATAACAAAGCCAATGCAGGATATTCGTTTGGCGGTGTGGAAGGTGCAGTTGCACTTTTGAATAAAAATCTGGATATGAATATCGAACATTATGTTACAGTAAATTTTAATGCATTAAGTGATGTGATAGATGCTTTGGGTGGCCTGGATATTGAGATGACTCATGAAGAGGCATTATTAACAAATGGATATTATGAAGAAACGGCAAAAGTAACAGGACGTGAATATGAAGTTGTTGATGGCAACGAGGGATTGATTCATGTAAATGGTGGTCAGGCAACATCCTTTTGTCGAATTCGTTATACAAAGGGAGACGATTTTAAACGAACAGAGCGTCAGCGTATGGTTATAGAAAAAGTAGTGGAAAAGTTACAGTCAGCAAATCTTGCTACAATTAATAAAATTATAGACGATGTGTTTGAGGAAATCGGAACTAATTTTACATTGACAGAAATACTTTCTTATGCAAAAGATTTTAAAAAGTATAAATTGGGAGAAACGGTTGGTTTTCCATATAATGTATCTACTGGAACATTAAGTGGTATCGGAAGTACTGTTATTCCAACAAGTTTTACAAGCGATGTGCAGCAGTTACATCAGTTTTTCTTTGGAGACGATGGATATACACCGTCAGAAACAGTACAGAATATAGGAGCAGGAATTCAAAAGAAATCTACAGATATCGGAAAAAGCACCACAAAGGACGAGGACAGCTATTATGATGACGATTCCAGTGGCAGTTCTTCCAAAAACTCTAAAAAGAGTTCCAGTGGAAGCAGTAATTCAGGAACTTCAAGTAGAAGCTCCGGCAGCGGCAATTCCTCTGGCAGTGGAAGCTCCGGTGGCAGTAAATCAGACAGCGGATCAGGCGGCGGCTCCGGTAGCGGTAGTTCAGGCAACAGTGGTTCCGGTGGCGGAAGTGAATCTGGAGGCAGCGGTTCTGGCGGCAGCAGTTCCGGTGGCGGAAGTGAATCTGGAGGCAGCAGCTCCGGCGGCGGAGAATCTTCCGGTGGTGAAAGTGCAGAATAATGTATAACCATTCTTAAAATACAGAAACTATAGAAAAAAGAGGTAAAGTACATGAAGTTTTTAAAGAAAGTACTGGCTGCAGTTGCCTGTGTATGTGTGCTGGCTACCAGCGTGACACTGACATCCCATGCGGCTGGCGGTAGAATTTCTTTTGCAGATCCGAGTACGGCTGTGGGAGATATGGTAGACGTAAAATGTGTTTTAAAATCCAGCAGTGGATCTCTTGGAAGTTCATCAGTAACACTTTCTTATGATGCCAGTGCATTGAAGTTTAATTCCGGAGATGGAGTGACCGGTGGTGATGGAACCCTGACATACTCAGGAGATGGCGGCTCTTCAGAAGTGTCATTTACCATGACATTCCAGGCACTGCAAGAAGGCTCCACTGAGATTACGGTAGCATCTCAGGATGTGAAATCCAGTTCCGGTTCAGAGGTTAAGCTGACAGAAGGAAAATCTACAGTGACAATCGCAGCAGGAGATCCTTCTAAGATCGTGGATGATACTCAGGCTGCTGAAGGTGCTGACACAGCAGCTAGTGGCGATGTTACAGTTGAGGTGAACGGTACATCTTATACGCTGAGTGATTTTGTAGAAGCTTCTGTTCCAGCAGGATTTACAAAGACAACAATGAATTATGAGGGTGCTGACCGCCCAATGGCTTATAACGAGACAAATGGTATTTACCTTGCTTATCTGACATCAGCGGATGGTAATTCTAATTTCTTCTTATATGATGATTCAAATGCAACATTTGCACCATATGAAGAGATTGATATTTCCGATACAACAACGATTGTTCTGTTAAGTGATACAAGTGTGAAGCTGCCATCTAATTATGCGCAGACAACACTGACGCTGAATGGACAGGAATTCCCTGTATGGCAGGATAATGACAAAGATGGATTCTATCTGATGTATGCTGTAAACAACAATGGTACGAAGAATTTCTACGAGTATGATTCTCAGGAGAATACGTATCAGAGATGTGATGTAAAGCAGGATACCGGAGCAAGCAATGCTAAGAAAAAGGCAAATGGTTTCTTTAATAAGATGCAGAATGTGATTGACGGACATTTTAAAGTATTTACGATTATCTTTATTGTTATTTTACTTCTTCTCATTATCCGTTTGATTGTGGTTCGTGTGAAGCTTCGTAACCGTGATATTGAGTTGGATGACCTGTATGATGAGTATGGAATCGACTTAGAAGAGGAAGAACCGGAACCGGATCCGAAGAAGAAAAATAAAAAGAAAGCTCAGCCGGCTCCGAAAAAAGGCAAAAAGAAAAAAGTCGTAGACGAAGATGATTTTGATGACTACGATGATGACGAATTTGATGAATTTGACGATGATGATGATGACGATCGTTATGATAGCAAGCGTTATGATGACGAAGATGATTATGCAGATGATGACTTTGAAGAAGAGAAATTTGATGAAGTCAGAGAAGCACCGCTTCGTACAGTGAAATTCGATGATTTTAATACCATTACGGATATGTCTTTATATGAAGATGAGAACTTCGAATCATTTGTGATGGATGAGGAAGAAGAGGATGATATGGTAGATGATTTAGATGATCTGCTCAGTGAGCGTCCGAAGGAGAGACGCAGTCATTCTGAGAAGGATGACACATTCCAGGTAGATTATATTGATCTGGATTAATAAGAGTGAAATGAGTAACCAGGGAGGAATGCATAATGTAAGATGCATTCCTCTCTTAATAAATGGAACTTAAAAGGCATAAAGGCAAAATGGAGCTTAAAAGGCAGCAGGAGGGATTATGTACGATTATATTATTGTAGGGTCTGGGCTTTATGGAGCAATCTTTGCCCATGAGGCTATGAAGGCAGGAAAGAGCTGCCTCGTTGTAGAGAGGCGTTCGCATATCGGTGGAAACATTTATACAAAAGAGATGGAAGGAATCCAGGTGCATCAGTATGGTGCACATATTTTCCACACAAGTAATAAAGAGGTGTGGGACTACATTGGACAGTTTGCGACATTTAACCGCTATACGAACTGCCCGGTAGCATATTATAAAGGCCAGATGTACAATATGCCGTTCAATATGAATACATTTCATAAGATCTGGGGTGTGATCACACCGGCAGAGGCGAAGGCTAAGATTGAGGAACAGGTGAAGGAATATGGCGTGAAGGAGCCGAAGAACCTGGAAGAGCAGGCAATCAGCCTGGTTGGAAAAGATATTTATGAGATCCTGGTCAAGGGGTACACTGAGAAGCAGTGGGGAAGGCGTGCGACAGAGCTGCCGCCGGAGATCATTAAGAGACTGCCGGTCCGCCTGACTTATGATAACAATTATTTTAATGACCTTTATCAGGGGATTCCGGTGGGAGGTTACACGCAGATCATTGAGAAGATGCTGGAAGGCGCGGAGGTCCGTTTGAATGTGGATTATCTGAAAGAAAAAGAAAATCTTCGCCCACTCGGTAAAAAAGTAGTGTATACTGGACCTGTAGATGCATATTTTGACTATTGTTTTGGTGAATTAGAATATCGTACGGTCCGTTTTGAGACAGAGATTCTGGATACAGACAATTATCAGGGAAATGCGGTGGTCAATTATACAGAGTATGAAGTTCCATGTACAAGAATCATTGAGCATAAGCATTTTGAATTTGGAACCCAGGAGAAGACCGTTATTTCCAGAGAGTATCCGGTGACATGGAAGAAAGGGGACGAACCTTATTATCCGGTCAATGATGAGAAGAATACAGCACTTTATGCAAAATACAAAGAGCTGGCAGAGAAGGAAGAGAACGTAATCTTTGGAGGGCGTCTGGGACTTTACCGTTATATGGATATGCATCATGTAGTGGATGCGGCGTTACAGGCTGTAAGAGAAGAAATGAAATAAATGATAACGAGGTTAGAAACCGGGTATCATCAAAGGAAGATAATGAATGTAAAGAAGGAGAAAGTATTATGAAATGGAAGCAGTTTCGTTTAAAAACAACGACACAGGCGGAGGATATTGTGAGCAGTATGCTGGCAGATCTTGGAATTGAAGGTGTGCAGATTGAGGATAAGATCCCGCTTACAGAACAGGATAAGGAGCAGATGTTCGTGGATATTCTGCCAGATATCCCAGATGATGACGGAACAGCATATTTAACATTTTATCTGGATGAGGAAGAAGATGTGGCGCCGGTTCTTATGAACGTGAGAAAAGAACTGGAAGATATGCGTGCATTTCTTGATGTTGGAGAGTGTACTATTGAGGAATCTGAGACGGAAGATGTAGACTGGGTCAACAACTGGAAGCAGTATTTCCATCAATTCTATATAGATGACATTCTTGTAATCCCGTCCTGGGAAAATGTAAAGCCGGAGGACAGCGACAAGATGGTCATTCACATTGATCCGGGTACAGCGTTCGGAACAGGTATGCATGAGACGACACAGCTTTGCATCCGGGCGTTGAAAAAATATGTGACATCCGAGACGGAGATTTTAGATGTTGGTTGTGGAAGCGGGATTCTTGGAATGCTGGCGCTTAAGTTCGGGGCAAAGCATTCTCTTGGAACAGATCTTGATCCATGTGCCATTGATGCGACTCACGAGAATATGGAAGTGAATGGGATCCGCAAGGATCAGTATGAGGTCATGATTGGAAACATCATTGACGATAAGGCTGTTCAGGATGCGGTTGGATATGAAAAATATGATATTGTAGCAGCAAATATTCTGGCAGATGTCCTTGTTCCGCTGACGCCGGTCATCATTCATCAGATGAAGCCGGGGGCTGTATATATTACAAGTGGAATTATCGAAGATAAAGAAAATGTTGTAGTAGAAGCTGTGAAGGCTGCCGGACTGGAAGTTCTGGAAGTGAATCACCAGGGCGAGTGGGTGTCTGTTGTAGCAAGAAAGAATGCTTAGAGGAGTAAAGAAAAAATGCAGCATTTTTTTGTAGATGCCTCTCAGGTATCGGAAGAAACAATCCGGATCGAAGGTTCTGATGTGAATCATATGAAAAATGTGCTCCGTATGCGGATTGGTGAGGAAGTGACGGTCAGTGACGGTCAGGGAAAAGAATATCTCTGCCAGGTTCAGGATTTTGAAGAGGAGCAGGTGCAGTTGAAAATCGTAGAGACGAAAGCTTCAGATGCGGAACTCCCATCAAAGATTTATCTGTTTCAGGGTCTCCCGAAGCAGGAGAAGATGGAATTGATCGTGCAGAAATGTGTGGAGCTTGGGATCTATGCGGTAGTCCCGGTGTCCATGAAGCGGTGTGTGGTGAAGCTGGATGCGAAAAAAGGGGCGAAGAAAGTGGAGCGTTGGAATACAATTGCAGCCAGCGCAGCCAAACAGTCCGGGCGGGGGATCGTGCCGGAAGTGATGTCTATGAAGACTTATAAGGAAGCCCTTGAGATGGCAAAAGATTTGGATGTTGTATTGGTGCCTTATGAGTGTGCAGAAGGTATAGATCACACAAAGGAACTGATACAGTCCATAAAGCCGGGACAGTCTGTTGGAATATTTATCGGACCGGAAGGCGGATTTGATCCGGATGAGATTGCGCTTGCATGTGAGACAGGCGGCCAGGTCATAACTCTCGGAAAGCGCATTTTACGGACAGAGACAGCGGGACTTGCGCTAGTGTCTGTGCTGATGTTTCAACTGGAGCAAGTTACATATTAAATTGCAGGGACATATATTGATGATAAGAAGAGACAGTGATCAACTGTTATTGGAAAAAAGAAAACAGGAAGTGAGATAGAATGAAGGAAGTATATCTGGACAATTCTGCTACGACGAGAGCATACCCGGAAGTGGGAGATCTGGTTCGTAAGGTATTGTGTGAAGATTATGGAAATCCATCTTCCATGCACCGTAAGGGCGTGGAGGCTGAAAAATATATAAAAGAAGCGAAAGAGACATTTGCAAAGCTTTTAAAGGTGCAGGAGAAAGAAATCTTTTTCACCTCCGGAGGTACGGAAAGTGATAATCTGGCATTGATCGGGGCAGCAAAAGCGAATCGAAGAGCAGGGAATCATCTGATCACATCCGGAATTGAGCATCCGGCAATCATTAATACGATGCGCTATCTGGAAGAGGAAGGATTTCGTGTTACATTTCTTCCGGTGGACCGCTATGGAAGAATCAGTCTGGACGCACTGAAGGATGCACTCTGTGAAGACACGATCCTTGTATCTGTGATGTATGTGAATAATGAGGTGGGATCCGTACAGCCGATCCAGGAGGCTGCCAGCATGGTAAAAGCGTATAACAAGAACATTTTGTTCCATGTGGATGCTGTGCAGGGATTTGGAAAGTATCACATTTACCCGAAGCGCCTGAAGGTGGATATGTGTTCCATCAGCGGACATAAGATTCATGGACCAAAAGGAATCGGAGTGCTTTATATTGATGAACATGTGAAGATAAAACCAATCGTATTTGGCGGTGAACAACAGAAAAATGTCCGTTCCGGTACGGAAAATGTACCTGGAATTGCAGGGATTGGTCTTGCTGCGAAGATGATTTATGAAAATCTGGATGAAAAAGTTGCAGTGATGCGTGCGATGAAGGAGCATTTTATTGAAGGCGTGAAGCAGATCCCGGATACGACCATCCATGGTCTTTATGATGAGACCAGTGCGCCACACATTATCAGTGTTGGATTTGCGGGAATCCGAAGCGAGGTTCTTCTGCATGCGCTGGAAGATAAAGGCATCTATGTATCCAGTGGTTCTGCATGTGCTTCCAACCATCCGCAGATCAGCGGCGTGTTAAAAGGAATCGGCGCCGGTCAGCAGTTTTTGGATGCAACGCTTAGATTCAGTCTTTCTGAGTTTAATACGATGGAAGAGATTGACTATACATTAGATACTCTGTATAATATAGTACCGATGCTTAGAAAATATACCAGACATTAGAGATAAATGAGGAGAAGATCGATGAGATTTCATACATTTTTATTGAAATACGGGGAGATTGGTATCAAAGGAAAGAACCGTTATCTTTTTGAAGATGCTCTTGTAAGACAGGTGCGTTATGCGTTAAAGGATGTAGACGGGAACTTTGATGTCCACAAATCCCAGGCAAGAATCTATGTGGACTGTGAGGGTGATTATGATTACGAGGATACGGTGGAACATTTGAAAAGAGTGTTCGGACTGGTCGGAATCTGCCCGGTTGTCCGTATGGAGGATAAAGGTTTCGAGGAATTGAAAAAAGACGTGGTAGCTTATATGGCAGAGATGTATCCGGACCGTAACTTTACATTTAAGGTAGAGTCACGCCGTGCCAGAAAGTCATATCCGAAGAACTCTATGGAAATAAGCCGTGACCTTGGAGAGGCGATTCTCTATGCGTTCCCGGAGATCAAGGTAGACGTACATCACCCGGATGTACTGGTAAATGTAGAAGTGAGAAATGAAATCTATGTTTATTCTGAGATTATTCCAGGAGCAGGCGGAATGCCGGTAGGAACCAATGGAAACGCTATGCTTCTGTTATCCGGTGGGATTGACAGCCCGGTCGCAGGCTATATGGTATCAAAACGAGGAGTTGGTCTTGAGGCAACTTATTTCCATGCACCGCCGTACACAAGTGAGCGTGCAAAGCAAAAAGTTGTTGATCTTGCGAAGATTGTGGCAAGATATTCCGGACCGATCAAATTACATGTTGTGAACTTTACAGATATTCAGTTGTATATTTATGACAAATGCCCGCATGACGAGCTGACTATTATTATGCGCCGCTATATGATGCGTATTGCGGAAGAATTCGCAAGACGTGATGGATGCCTTGGACTGGTGACGGGAGAGAGTATCGGACAGGTGGCAAGTCAGACTATGCAGAGCCTGGCTGCAACGAATGATGTATGTACGATGCCGGTATATCGTCCACTGATCGGATTTGATAAGCAGGACATTGTAGATGTGGCAGAGAAGATCGATACTTACGAGACCTCCATTCTTCCATTTGAGGATTGCTGTACCATTTTCGTGGCAAAGCATCCGGTCACAAAGCCGAATATCGAGGTTATCCGCCGTTCTGAGGAGAATCTGGCAGAGAAGATCGATGAACTTATGCAGACAGCGTTAGATACAGCAGAGATCATTGAAGTGAAATAGAAAAAGTGAAATAAAAAGGGGCAGCCCTTCGAAAGGAAGAACTGCCCTGTTATCTTTGCTACTTTGCTTTTGATATATGCTTTTTGGCCTGAATCCTACTTAGGATCTTCGCTTACAATATAAGGCTTGATCGCTTCAAGAATAGGACCCATCTCAGAATCTGTTGCGTGGATATTCAGAGTTGTTGGCTCATTCAGATCCAGACTGAAGATTCCCATAACAGACTTAGCGTCTACGATATATCTTCCGGAAACAAGATCAAAGTCGTTGTCGAATTGTTCAAGCTCGTGAGAAAAAGAGTTCACCTTTTGGATTGAATTTAAATAAACCTGTACAGTTTTCATTGTACGTTACCTCCTTATTTATCATACTTCTATCATCTCTATCTTAAAAGTATGACAGATAAAAGTCAAGAAACAAATTACCAAATATTTTGAAAGGAATGTGTAAAATGAAAAAGAAAGCTGCGCTCCATAATCTGGGCTGCAAAGTAAATGCATATGAGACAGAGGCTATGCAGGAGCTTCTGGAGCAGAATGGATATGAGATCGTGCCATTTAAAGAAGGGGCAGATGTCTATATTATCAATACATGTACAGTCACCAATGTTGCAGACCGCAAATCCCGGCAGATGCTTCATAAAGCACGGAAAATGAACCCGGATGCGGTAGTTGTGGCGACAGGCTGTTATGTGCAGGCAAGAGGAGAAGATATCGATCCTTGTGTGGACATCGTAGTTGGAAATAATAAAAAGAAAGACCTGATCGCGATTCTGGACGAGTATTACAATGCTCAGCATAAAGTAAAAAAAGAGCTGCTTGATATCAACCATGAGAAAGAATATGAGGAGATGCAGGTCACTCATACAGCAGAGCATACCCGCGCGTATATCAAGGTCCAGGATGGGTGCAATCAGTTCTGTTCTTACTGCATCATTCCGTATGCGAGAGGACGTGTCAGAAGCCGTAACCTGGAACATGTATTAGAAGAGGTGCGGGCACTGGCAGCTTCCGGATATAAAGAAGTTGTGCTGACAGGAATCCATCTGAGTTCTTATGGAATTGATACCGGGGAGAGCCTTCTGGGACTGATCCAGAAAGTACATGAAATTGACGGTATTAAAAGAATCCGGCTTGGATCTCTGGAGCCGAGGATCATTACAGAAGAATTTGCTTCCAGTATTGCGGTACTTCCGAAGATGTGTCCACATTTTCATCTGTCATTACAGAGTGGCTGCAATGCGACCCTGAAGCGTATGAATCGTCGTTACAGTGCAGAAGAATATATGGAAAAATGTGATCTTTTACGGAAATATTTCCACAATCCGGCACTGACAACAGATGTGATCGTAGGATTTCCGGGGGAGACACAGGAAGAGTTTGCCGAGTCCATGGATTTTGTAGACCGCGTGAATTTCTATGAGACACACATTTTCAAATATTCCAGAAGAGCAGGAACGAAAGCAGCCGTGATGCCGGATCAGGTTCCGGAGGAAATAAAAAGTGAGCGAAGCGCGAAAATGATCGAGCTTGGCCATAGAAAACAGAAAGCTTATGAGGAAAGACTACTTGGAACGACACAGGAAGTGCTGATGGAAGAGGCAGTTGAGACGGAAGACGGCATTTACCAGGTCGGGCATACGAAAGAATATGTTAAAATTGGTTTAAAAACAGAAGAAAATCTATCAAATCAACTGAAAAATGTTAAAATCGAAGATACAAAGCAAATAATTCATTGAATTTTGACAAATGATAGGTTAGAATAAGATTGAAGAAATGTAATTATGAAGATGTGAGAATAATTACAAAGTAATGTGAAGGACGTGAGTAGTATGAAAGAATTAAGCAATACGCAATTTTTTCAGGTAGAGAGTGCACCACAGATTCAGGCAAAAGATATTCTTGAAATTGTGTACAAGGCTCTTGTGGAAAAAGGGTATAATCCGGTGAACCAGATCGTAGGTTATATTATGTCAGGTGATCCGACTTATATTACCAGTTACAATGGTGCCCGCAGTCTGATTATGAAGATGGAACGGGATGAGCTGGTTGAAGAGATGTTCAAGACGTATATTGAGCATAATAAGTGGGGATAATATATATGAGGATTATGGGACTGGACTACGGCTCGCGTACAGTCGGGGTGGCTGTCAGTGATCCTTTAGGGATTACTGCGCAGGCTGTAGAGACTATATGCCGTAAGGACGAGAACAAGCTTCGGAAGACATGTGCCCGCATCGAGGAACTGGTGGCAGAGTATGAAGTTGAGAAGATTGTGCTCGGACTTCCGAAGCATATGAACAATGATATTGGAGATCGGGCGGAAAAATCTATGCAATTTGGTGAGATGATCGGACGACGGACCGGCCTTGAGGTCGTGATGTGGGATGAGCGTCTGACTACTGTTTCGGCAGAGCGGACTTTAATCGAGAATAAGGTAAGAAGAGAAGACCGCAAGAAGTATATTGACCAGATTGCGGCTGTTTTTATATTGCAGGGATACCTGGACTCCGCACACCTGAATAAAGAAGGGTAGAAGATTTATGGAAAAGATTACATTTGCGTCTGCAGATTCACAGGAAAATGAAGAGTTTTTTGTGTTGGAGCAGACGAAGTTAAATGGAGTATCTTATATTCTTGTCACGGATTCGGAAGAAGACGATGCAGAATGTTGGATTTTAAAAGACACGTCACCGGAGGAATCATCCGAGGCAATCTATGAGTTTGTGGAAGATGAAAAAGAACTGAATGGGATAATGGGAGTTTTTGAAGAACTTCTGGAAGATGTGGAAATTGAAAGGTAATGAATTATGTCAGTCAGTCAGGAGAGTTTTAAGAAAAAGTTAAAAGAAAAAGGGCTTAAAGTGACGAATCAGAGACTGCTTGTGCTGCAGGTTCTTGCAGAGAATAAGGACAGACATCTGACTGCTGAAGATATCTATGAGCTCGTAAAAGAAGATTACCCGGAGATCGGGCTGGCAACCATTTACCGAACAGTGCAGTTGTTACTGGAAATGCAATTGGTGGATCGTATTAATCTGGATGATGGATGTGTGCGTTATGAGATCGGGGAGACGCTGGATGGCACAGGAAAGCACCATCATCACCATCTGATATGTAAAACATGTGGAAAAGTACTGCCTTTTAAAGACGACCTGTTGGATGAACTGGAGCGGCATATAGAGGAAGAGACAGGATTTCATGTGTTAGACCACGAATTAAAGTTCTACGGACAGTGCAGTGAATGTAGAAAGAAACAGAAATAGACCCTTTGTTACACTGGGGGTCTGTAATTACGTGGAGGTGTAAACTTGAAAAAAGAGAATATTGGAAGTATGCGTATCATTCCACTCGGGGGACTCGAGAAGATCGGAATGAACATTACTGCTTTCGAGTACGAAGACAGTATTATTGTTGTGGATTGCGGATTGGCATTCCCGGAGGACGGTATGCTTGGAATTGACCTTGTTATTCCAGATGTGACATACCTGAAAAACAATATTGAGAAAGTAAAAGGATTTGTTATCACGCATGGTCATGAGGACCATATTGGAGCATTAAGCTACATTTTACGGGAAATCAATATCCCAATCTATGCAACAAAGCTTACGATGGGTATTATAGAGAAGAAGCTGACAGAGCACAATCTGCTTCGCTCAACGAGAAGAAAAGTAGTAAAACATGGACAGTCTATCAACCTTGGACAGTTCAGGATAGAATTTATTAAGACGAACCACAGTATCCAGGATGCAGCAGCACTTGCAATCTATTCCCCGGCAGGAATTGTTGTGCATACAGGAGACTTTAAGGTAGATTATACACCAGTCTTTGGAGATGCTATCGATCTTCAGAGATTTGCAGAGATTGGAAAAAAAGGAGTACTGGCACTTTTGTCAGACAGTACCAATGCAGAACGAAAAGGCTTTACACAGTCTGAACGTACGGTAGGTATTACCTTTGATCATATATTTGCAGAACATCAGAATACAAGAATCATCATTGCGACATTTGCGTCTAATGTAGACCGTGTACAGCAGATCATCAATTCAGCGTGCAAGTATGACCGTAAGGTTGTGGTAGAAGGACGCAGTATGGTGAATATCATTCAGGTAGCACAGGAACTCGGATACTTGAATGTTCCGGAGAACACGATGATCGAGATTGACCAGCTTAAGAATTATCCGCCGGAGAAGACGGTTCTGATCACGACCGGAAGCCAGGGTGAGTCTATGGCGGCTCTTTCCAGAATGGCGGCAGACATTCACAAGAAGGTAACGATCATGCCAGGCGATACAGTTATTTTAAGCTCTAACCCGATTCCTGGAAATGAGAAATCCGTATCCAGAGTTATCAATGAGCTGTCTGAGAAAGGTGCAAATGTTATCTTTCAGGATGCTCATGTATCCGGACATGCGTGTCAGGAAGAATTAAAGCTGATTTATTCATTGGTCAAACCAAAGTATGCAGTACCGGTACATGGTGAGTACCGTCACAGAAAGGCAAATGCGAACCTGGCAAAATCTCTTGGAATTCCAAAAGAGAATGTCTTCATGCTTCATTCCGGAGATGTACTGGAAGTCAGTGAACAAGAGGCAAAAGTCGTAGATAAAGTCCATACGGGAGAGATTCTTGTAGACGGACTTGGTGTCGGTGATGTAGGAAATATCGTACTTCGAGACAGACAGCATCTGGCAGAGGACGGAATTATGATTGTAGTCCTGACGTTAGAGCGCGGAAGCAACCAGCTCCTGGCAGGGCCGGATATTGTGTCCCGTGGATTTGTCTATGTTCGTGAGTCAGAAGATCTTATGGAAGAGGCAAGACAAGTCGTAACTGACGCAGTAGAAGATTGCCTGAATCATCAGAGAAATGCTGACTGGAGCAAGATAAAATTAGTGATCCGCGATACAATGAACGAATTTATCTGGAAAAAAACAAAACGTCGTCCGATGATTTTGCCGATTATTATGGATGTATAAAGTGATATTTATTAAAAAGGGGACGTAGTACTTTGAAGAAGTGCTACGTCCCCAATTGCGAAGAGGGGTGTCCCCAATTGCGAGGTGGGGTGTCCCTGATTGAGAAGAGAGGTGGTTGTAAATGATCGTAGATGAGCGGATGGTGACTTATATCCGGTCGCTGGAGGTGCCGGAAAGCGCGGTAATTGAAGCGATTGAGCAGGAAGCTTTAAGAGACCGTGTGCCGATTATCCGGAAGGAAATGCAGAGTTTTCTGAAGGTTCTGCTGATGATCAAAAGACCGATGCGGATTTTGGAAGTAGGAGCTGCGGTTGGTTTTTCGTCAATTCTTATGAGTGAATATATGCCGGAAGGCGGACATATTACAACAATAGAAAATTATGATAAACGAATTCCGATAGCCCGGGCGAATTTTAAACGGGCAGGGAAGGAAGAGCGGATTGATTTGATTGAGGGAGATGCCCTGGAAGTGATGCATGGCCTGGAAGGGCCGTATGACCTGATATTTGTGGATGCGGCAAAAGGGCAGTACATTCATTACCTTCCGGAAGTTATGCGGCTTCTTGGAACAGATGGAGTGCTTGTGTCAGATAATGTGCTGCAGGAAGGTGATATTATTGAATCCAGATTCGCGGTGGAGCGCAGGAACCGGACTATTCACAGCCGTATGCGGGAATATCTCTATGAGTTAAAGCATCATGATCAGTTGCAGACATCGATTATTCCACTGGGAGACGGTGTGGCGTTGAGTGTAAAGCGCAGTGATATTTAAATAGTGATAGATATTTAAGCAGTGATATTTAAGAAGAATAGAAAATTAATAAAAAGAGAAGGAGAAGAGAAGTATGAGTCAGAAACGTCCGGAATTATTAATCCCGGCCAGCAGTCTGGAAGTATTGAAGACTGCGGTTATGTTTGGTGCAGATGCAGTATATATTGGTGGCGAAGCATTTGGGCTTCGTGCGAAAGCAAAGAATTTTTCCATGGAAGATATGAAGAAGGGTGTGGAATTTGCGCATGCACATGGTGTAAAAGTACATGTGACGGTCAATATTCTTGCGCATAATGATGATCTTCCGGGAGTAGAAGAGTATCTGAAAGAATTAAAAGAGGTTGGACCGGATGCGCTTATTATCGCAGATCCCGGTGTGTTTGAGCTGGCAAAGGAAATCTGCCCAGAGATTCAGCGCCACGTCAGCACGCAGGCGAATAACACGAACTATGCGACCTATCAGTTCTGGTGGAAGCAGGGAGCTTCCCGCGTAGTATCTGCCCGAGAATTATCCTTGAGAGAAATCAAAGAAATCCGTGAAAGAATCCCGGCTGAGATGGAGATTGAAAGCTTTATTCACGGAGCAATGTGTATATCATATTCCGGAAGATGTCTGCTTAGTAATTTCTTTACCGGCCGTGACGCAAATCAGGGAGCATGCACGCATCCGTGCCGTTGGAAATATTCCATCGTGGAAGAGACGAGACCTGGAGAGTATATGCCTGTCTATGAAAATGAGCGTGGAACATACATTTTCAACTCAAAAGACTTATGCATGATCGAGCATATTCCGGAAATGATCGATGCCGGAATCGACAGCTTTAAAA
>OLOG01000100.1_pt1 | contig 92860 bp, 79 predicted proteins | sample 1672351 | NCBI WGS metagenome assembly OLOG01 (sample SAMEA3136674, study PRJEB25190) | human gut metagenome | biome: human gut; feature: human-associated habitat; material: faeces | place: Austria | collected 2013 | reverse complement strand
GAAGTAACTGCGGACAGCGGGTACTGTAGTGAAAAAAATCTGCTTTATTTAAAACAGAATGATATACACAGACCTTTGAGGTATATGGCTGCGCAGACTGCAGCGGATGTGAACACAAAGCCCGCTGTCTGTATAAGTATGATGCGGAGAAAGATGCCGAAAAGAACAAAGTCATGAAGATCAATGAACAATGGGAGGAACTGAAAGAAAGATCGCATGCCAATATCCAGAGTGAACGCGGAATCCTGAAACGCCAGACACGTTCCATTCAGACGGAAGGACATTTTGGAGATATCAAGGAAAATGAGAACTTCCGGCGTTTTAATTACCGCTCGTCAGATAAGGTATATAAAGAATTCATGCTGTATGCTATTGGCAGAAATATAAATAAATACCATCGTTTTTTATACGAAAAACTAAAAAAAATTTGAGGGAAAAACTGCCTGGAAAAAAATGTGGCCGTAAAAATCCAACCGAAGATTTTTTGCGGCCAAAAATAGAATGTATTTACCAAAATAAAAATATCCTGAACAAGTTGCAGAGCCAGAAAGCCTTGTAACTGTCAGGATATTTTTGTTTGGTGCTGTCAGCTCTAAAAAACGTTATTTACCGACAGTCCCTCTTTTAATGGGGTCTGTTGTTGATGGAAGAAAGCAACTTATCATTAAAGAATCTAAAAATTTTACATATTCTAGTTAAAGAAAACCTACCGCAAAATTTTGCGGTAGGTTTCTTTTTATTCGAATTTGTCACATGAAAACATTTGTGAAAAATAATTTTCATACCCATAATCTGTTTTAGCACAAAATACACCAATACCAATTGTATTATAGCTATTATTTGTAATGTTTAAATCATGTGTTAACGATGCAAACCAAGCTTGACAAACATCTGATGCAGATGTAAATCCTTCAGCTAAATTTTCACCATCTACATGGAAAGAAGTAATCCCTCTTTCTCCATTTGGACGTGTATGAGAATAACTATAAGTAATTTCATATGCACGAATATTTGCTGCATTTTGAAGTGAAGAGTCTATTGATGGTAAACTCAATGGTTTTGATTCAAAAATTTCACGTCTTTTATTTACTAAATCTAGAATTTCTTGTCTCATTCCCAAATCAAAGTGTCCAACAACTGTTGTTGTTATACCATTTCCTAAGTCAATGGTATAAGTTTGATCATTAAATTCTTTTTTAGTTGCACCACATTCTTTACATTTATAATAAATATATTGTAAATCTCTTCCAGTTTCTTCATATGTATGATTATCTGGAGTGAGTGGAAGTTCCACTGTCTTGATGTCTCCACAAACCTTACAAGCATAATTGATATGTCCTTTGGTTGTACAAGTAGAGTCTACTCTTTCAACCTCTGTATTCATATCATAATCATGAGGGATTAAAGCATACATTGTCTTCTGTGTTTCTTCACATCTGCTACATTTGTAGATATCATATCCTTGCTCTACACAAGTAGAATCCTTATGCTCTACAAGAACTGAAAAGTCGTGTCCAAGTTTTGCAATCGTTGTACGATAAGAGTCTTTACACATGCTGCAAGTGTATTCTTTATAGCCATCCGTTGTACAGGTTACATCAGCTTTTTTAGTCAGTTTGTAATCATGGTCTGCCTTAGCGATGTCTACCTTTTTCGTTTCGTTGCATCGACTACATTTGTAGAGATCGTATCCGGCAGCCTGACAGTTGGCATCTTTGTGATCCTTCTTTACGGAGAAATCATGACCGAGTTTCTTAGCCGTTACTTCTTTCTTCACATTTCCACACATGCTGCAGGTATATTCTTTGTAACCATCAGTGGTGCAAGTAGCAGCTGCGTTCTTAGTCAGTTTGTAATCATGGTGCACTTTTGCAAGTTTCTCTTGATAAGAATCACCACACATGGTACAAGTATACTCCTTGTAACCGTCGTTCTGGCAGGTAGCTTTTACTGTTTTAGTTAACTGATAATTATGATCAACTTTTGCGATGTCTACCTTTTTCGTCTCATTACACCTGCTACATTTGTAGAGATCGTATCCGGCAGCTTGACAGTTGGCATCTTTGTGTTCTTTCTTTACGGAGAAATCATGACCGAGTTTCTTAGCCGTTACTTCTTTCTTGACATTACCACACATGCTGCAGGTATATTCCTTGTAACCGTCAGCCGTGCAAGTAGCAGCTGCGTTCTTAGTCAGTTTGTAATCATGGTGCACTTTTGCAAGTTTCTCTTGATAAGAATCACCACACATGGTACAAGTATACTCCTTGTAACCGTCGTTCTGGCAGGTAGCTTTTACTGTTTTAGTTAACTGATAATTATGATCAACTTTTGCGATGTCTACCTTTTTCGTCTCATTACACCTGCTACATTTGTAGAGATCGTATCCGGCAGTTTGGCAAGTAGCATCTTTGTGTTCTTTCTTTATGGAAAAATCATGCCCGAGCTTCTTAGCCGTTATTTCTTTCTTGATATTTCCACACATGCTACAAGTATACTCTTTGTAGCCATCAGCAGTGCATGTTGCATCGACTTTCTTTGTCAATTTATAGTCATGATCGATTTTTGCGATCGTAACTTTCTTCGTTTCATCGCATTTACTACACTTGTAGATATCATACCCTTCTGTCTGACAGGTGGCATTTTTGTGGTCTACTTTTTCAGTGAACTCATGTTTATGCTCATAATTCGGTACCCATGCACCTGATGGGTTCACATAGTCATCACCAATCCAGGTATCCGATGCCATCGCTCCGGATTCATACATGTAATAGCAGGAACCTCCGATCCAATGCCAGCCCTGTCCTAACATTGCACCGCTTGACTCCATATAATACCAGTCATTTCCTAATTTCTGCCAACCGGTCAGCATCCATCCTGCAGAGTCAAACAGATACCAGTTATCTCCGATAAGTTCCCAGCCGTTTCTGGTATAATTTCCGTCTGCATGGCGATACCACCAGCGGTCTCCGCTTTTTATCCACTTCGCCTGTTCCTTTGTCTTTCCCTGTACCCAGGCACCTGATGCATTTACATAATAATCACCGATCCAGGTGTTGGATGCCATCGCTCCGGATTCATACATGTAATAGCAAGAACCTCCGATCCAGTTCCAACCGGTTACCATGTAACCATTTCCGTTAAACCAGTACCATTGCCCGTTTACCAGTTTCCATTGATTTCTCGGGTACGAGCCATTGTTCTCCTGATACCACCAACCGACACTGTCCTTCTGCCAGCCGGTTGCACTGACCGGCATCACTGCTATGCTGGTGCTTAACACGGCCGCAAGAAGAATACTACATATTTTCTTTTTCCTCATTTTGCACAACCTCCCTCTGTAGTATTCTTTTATTTTATCATACATGCACAAAAAAAAAACCATTATTTCTCTTGAGCTTTAGCGTGATATGCTTTCTTTTGTATGTACATTACAGATGGATTTACAGTAAATGCCAAGACCTATTAATGATGTTAAAGTGAATTTTCTGAAACAATTGAATAAAAACATCAAAAACAACATTAATTTACCGATATTTTTGGAATTGTCTTAAATAACACTTCTTCAATAACAATATTTATGATAGAATAAATATAAGATTACGATGGGAGGCAAAGCTATGAGCAATAATAATGTACAAGCAGAGAATGTCCTGTTTTTCAATTTAAGTGTATTGGCAAAAGAATGCAAGATGAACAAGTATCAGGGAACATTAAAAAAAGGAACGGACAATGTGAATGGAAACTATACAGGAATCTCTCAACTGGAGGCAGGGACCAAGCATATACTCTGTCAGCTTGCGTTGGAAGGAAAGAAACTGGATCGTATCGTTATGGTAACATCGAAAGCGACGAGAACAGATAATCGACAGGAGTTCGTAGAATCATTTTGGGAGGATTACGGAGATGATGATGGTCAGGCATCATCTATGAATTTTTACAAGCAAAGAATTACTGATTATCTCAGAAGAAAAGAAGACAAAGAGATATTCAAAGATGTAAAAGATACCTACTACGAAGAAAATAAAAATTTTGAGACTATATTTCCGGATGACGTTACATACACAGATGAAGAAATCAAAAAGCTGTTTATCGAGATACCTACATATGATCCGGAGAATGACAGAATAACAGAAGCGGAAAAAAAAGCTCATTACTATAAAGATAAGAGTCTTGAGCTTTTTTCGGAAATTATCAATCAGATCCAGGGAAAAGATAACAGAGCAGTAGATCTATATGTTGATATGCAGGGTGGAATCAGAAGTGCAGTATCACAGATTGATGCCGTACTGGAGCTGTTGAAAGACCGAAACGTTAATATCAAGGGAAGATATGCAATTAAAGGTTACAGGCAGGATGTAGAGAAAGTATATGCCGTAAAACTAGTAGATGATGAATATAAAGCCTATGAACTTGTATCTGCGATGACAGAATTCAAGCGCTACGGAAGAGGTCAGGGACTGACAGAATTCTTCACCAAGGATGAAGAGCCGGAGACACAGAAAATTACGGAATTGATCAGGAAGATATCCGATGCGATTGCACTGTGTAACGTTAAAGAATTTGAAAATCAGATAAAGACATTAAAAGAAATCAATGAGCAGACAGAAATAAGAACGAAGCTGAAAGAAAAGAACTCCCAGATGCTGATCGTATTTCAAGATATTATTGCGGACTATGCCTCTCTGCTGAAGGATGGAAGTACGACCTTCGACATTGTAAAGTGGTGCGTGAACAAATCTTTTTACCAGCAGGCACTTACAATTATAGAAAGCCTTATGCCGAAGATGTTAGCAGAATGCGGATACCTACAGTACAATCCGATGGATGAGGTGATTGTTGAAAAAGAAGAAAATCATAAAAAGATGAAAGAGAAAATCTTCTGGGTATGTGAGCAGGATAAAAGAAGTAGAAACCAAGGATGGAAAGACAATCGAAATATACTTTTTGAACAGTGGGTGCATAATAATACGGATCTAAGAGAAAAAAGTATTTTTGGAATACCAGATGAAAAAGTAAGAAATATAAGCGGGGACACGGATTTTAAGAAAGTGATACTTGAAGTTGGGAAAGACAAAGGATTGCAATGGAAAAGAAAATACAATTCGACATTGCCGGATGTTCATTATGACCGATATAGCATTAATCTGAAAAATAATGCAGAGGGAAAATTATTTTGTTTGTTTGCGGCTTTATCCAAAGTATTAAAAGATGTAAGAAATTCCAGCAACCATGCCAATTCAAAAGAATCATGTGAATCAGTACGGCATTTACTGGAGGGTTACGTAGCAATTGGAAATCTCTTGAAGTTAAATGAAAAACACACAGAGATACCACAACCAAAACAAGGTGATAAAGTAACGTTCATGATAACAAACAAGGAAGAAGAGACACTGAAAGGTTGTGTGGAGGGCCTTTATGAAGGTGCAGTTGTGAAATCCTGCGTGAAGGGATTTCAGCAGAGGGAATTAAAAGAGATGATCGGAAGGACAGTGCAGGCTGAAATAACAGGAATCATTGACGGAACATACATGGTAAAATGCGCAGTTGAAAAAAAGAAACCAGAAACGCAAAGAACCCGTAAGGTTCAAAAAAAGAAACCGGAAGATACATTGGGAACATCATTAGGAGATAAATTAAAAGGAATAACTTTGCAATAGAATGAAAAGGAGAGAAAGCAATGTGTTTCATTAATTTTTCGAATCATTCTTCTGTCTCATGGGGAGAACAGCAGCGGGAAGAGGCACAGAAATGGGGAGATATCATAGATGTTGCATTTCCGATGGTGGATTCGAATCTGTCCGGTCAGGAGGTAGAAGAGATGGCCGGGAAGTGTGTTGCGGACATATTAAGATATCACCCGTCGGCTGTGATGTGTCAGGGAGAGTTCACATTATCTTATCATGTAGTGAGTCTGCTGAAAGAACATGGAATACCCGTACTGTCTGCGTGCAGTAAACGTAATGTTATGGAAGAGAAGAAACAGGATGGAACCGTTTATAAAAGGTCCGTATTTAGGTTTATACAGTTCAGAGAATATTAGATATCGATAGGAAAAGTACATTTAGAGACAAAGGAGGAAGACGATGAAAGCAGAATTACTGGATAAAGAAGTTCTGGCGATGTATGATGTCAGGGGAATCCAAAGTTACATATTCAAAAGCAATGTAGCCAAGGAGATTATCGGAGCTTCGAAGATCGTAGAAAAAATTGTGACAGATGGCCTTAGGGCATACATAGAGACCCTGGAAGAGACAGAAAAGAACAAGTATATGCAGGAGTGGGAAACAGATGATCCGGAAGCATTCCTGAAAGACGCATCAATTATGATGCAGGTCATGTTTGTAGGAGGTGGCAATGCGTATGTGTTGTTCCGAAAAGGTGAGGTATGCCAGAATGTGAATCGGTTCCTGGCCAGATATGTGCTGCAGAAAACATATTCTCTGAATCTGGCAATCGCAGTGATCGAAAAGACCGGTTCTTATGCGAAAGACTACAAGAGTATCAATGATGAGATGAGAAATATAAAAGCATATATGCCGCTGACCCAGCCGGTCGGAGCACTGCCTTTTATGGCGGCAGATTCTATCACAGGATACCCATTGAGTTACCGGGAGAACGGAACTTATTTTTGTACGGAGGCAAAGCTGAAAAGAGCGGCATTTCCAAAGAATGAGGATGAGAAAGTCTTTGACAGAATGGTGACGGAAAAAGGAGACAACAGTACGCTGGCAGTATGTCATATTGATGGAAACAGTATAGGAAAACGGATTCAGAATATTATGCGTGAGATTGATTCTTACAACGATGCAATCAGGGTTATGAGAAGTCTTTCGATGGAAATCGCAGAGGTATTTGGAACTACTTTTGAACAGATGACGGCATATATGAGAGAGCTGTCGGTGAAAGTAAAAAAGAATGCAGAGAATCAGTTATATCGTAAGATCATCGTAGCCGGAGACGATATTACGTTTGTGTGCAATGCGAAACTGGCGTTGCCGGCAGTCAGGTACTTCCTGTCACATGTAGGAGAAGAAAAGGACTACAGTGCCTGTGGAGGTATTGCCTACTTTAACAGTCATTTCCCTTTCTCAGATGCATATCAGGTGGCAGAGTCGTGCTGTGACAATGCCAAAAAACGGGCAAAGAGACCGGAGAATAGAGGAAAGAACGAAAAGATCGGCAATTTCCTGGATTTTCAAATCTGTATGAATGTCAGGGCAGCGAATCTGGATGCTTACAGAGATAAGCATTATCTGGCGGATCGGGGATATTTTATCGCAAGGCCATACTATGTGCCTGAGAAGGAGGACAAAGCAGGACTGAATGAGAAGAATCAGGAATTCGATGTCGGAAAATTAGAATACTGGGAAGGTATTTTTCTACAGATGCCAAGGAGCAAAGCAAAGCAGTTGAGAAATGCAATTCCGATGGGAGAAAATGAGATACAGAAGAATCTGTCCTTCCTTTCTTCCAGAGACTATCAGGCATTCGAAAAATCGCAGGAGGAATATCGAATCTGGTATGATGCGCTGGAAATAATGGATCTGTCTATAGGAGGGGATGAAGATGAAGATAATAATTAGATTATTGAGTGATCTGTGCACATGTTCCGGTGAAACTTATAACAGTATTGTGGATACGGACGTTGTATATGATGAATACGGAATCCCATATATCCCGGCAAAACGTATTAAGGGATGTATCAGAGAAGCAGCGCTGGAAATGATGGAATTTGAAATGATACAACCGGAGACTTATAATCGGATATTCGGAAAGGAAGGCAGTCAGAGGGCAGCATTTTCTATCTCCAATGCATATATAAAGAACTATGAAGCGACAATAAAGGCACTTAAAGGATGTAAAGATAAAGGACTTGCCAGCCAGCAGAATGTACTTAGTCAGTATACCGGTACAAGGACACAGACCGCAGTAGATATGGAAAGTGGAGTGGCAGATGAAAATTCCTTAAGAACCCTGCGAGTGGTAAATAAAGGACTGGTATTCGAAGCCAAGTGCGAGATGAGAGGATCAGAAGAAGAAAAGGAAATATTAAAGCAGGCAGTGTCGCTGGTGAAACACATGGGTATGGCAAGGACAAGGGGACTGGGACTTGTAGATCTTACAGTGGCCGAAGAACAGGAGAAGCATGCAGCCCATGTAAAGATTAACAAAGAGCAGTTAGGAGAATACAACAAACTTCGCTATCGTATACATTTGAAATCAGCTATGATCTGCAAATCAGCCAAGGGAAACCAGGCGGAGACACAGGATTATATTGCGGGAAGTAAAGTATTGGGATTGTTGGTTGAGGCACTCGGAGAAAGCAAATATCAGGAACTTGTGAAGCAGGATACAGAATTGATCGTGACGAATGCTTATATCACCAGTCAGGGACAGCGCAGCATTCCGGGAAGAATCTCACTTCAAAAGGAAAAAGACCAGCCATATGATGAAGAAGGACGTATGGAGATATTGGATATGCTTTATAATCCGGATATAAAAAATCGTCAGATGTCCCCGGCCGGAATTAACTATATGGATGAGAATGGAATAGTCGCAAGCGTCATGACAGAGATCAGCTATCATCATCAGCGCCCGAAGGACAAATCGATTGGCCGTGCAACGGGACAAGAGGACGGATCGAGCTTTTATCAACTGTGCAGCATCAGCGCCGGTCAGGATTTTAGCGGATATATCTATGCAGACAGGAAGCAAGCCGAATGGATACTGGATGCGATAGAAGGGCTGAAGCAGGTACGGATGGGATATGGAAAATCAAGTGAGTTCGGAGAAGTAGATTTTATCATTGACGGACTGGAACAGGAAAGCAAAGAGCCGGAGATCGTCCATGAGGCGGTACTTACTTTGGTATCAGATGTGATTCTTTATAATAAGAATGGTGTACTGACGACAGATCTGGAAGAATTGAAAGCCTACCTCGAAGAAATCACCGGAGTGAAGGATCTTCAGATTATAAATCCGTTCCTTCAATTCACTGCAATCGGAGGCTTCAATGTGAAATGGCGCCGGAGAAAGCCGATTTTTAATGCACTTGGAAAGGGAAGTACCTGTCTGCTATCATCTGCGACAGGAATTGATATTCACAGGCTGCAACAGGCATTTGTCGGAGAACGGGTTTTGGAAGGATATGGAGAGATTCGGGTAGAGAAAAAATTAGAGCAGCCAGAAGTATATATCCGAAAGAATATACTGAAGGAGAATGCAGAGAAAGTGGCTTGTAATGAAAATGTAGAGATTATCCAACTGTTGTTAAAGGCAGAGTTTGAGCGGAGAATGAAGGGAAAAGTCAGGGAAAAATTGAACGAAGAACGCAAAGAGTACGAAAAACAGGCAGAATCGCTGAATGCAGCCGTTGCCAGGCTTAGAATTATCTATAAGACAGAGTTCTCTTACAAAGATATGCTGATACAGGTAGAAGAAATTGAAGACGGAGAGAAGAATGGACTGTGTAAAAAAATAACAAAACGCATGGATCCTTCAGTCTTACAGGAAGAACTGTTGCAGGAGATAAAAGAAGAGTATGGCATGACACTTTCGGTTAACTGGACAGAACAAGAACTGTATAAAAAAGTATACCGTGCATACCTTACAGAATTAAAACACCTCGTTCGAATCATTGATAAGAAGGGAGATGCAAAATAATGAGAATTATAAAAAGAAAAGTTATCTATGTGCAGGTACAGCTTACCGCACCGCTCAGTGTATCTTCCGGAGAGAATGAGTGGACGGATTCAGATGTGTTGCGAGACAAAGCAGGAACTCCTTTTGTGACAGGAAGTTCGCTGGCAGGAGCGATGCGTGCATATCTTGGAAAGAAGAAAAATGAAGCCGGAATGATGGGATATTCCGGAAAAGATAAGAATCAGGAAGACATCGGAAAGATGAGTTCCCTCTTTGTGTCTGATCTGAGCTTTGACGAGGAGACGACAGCAGGCGTGCGGGACGGAGTTGCTTTGAATCAGAATAAGACAGCAAAGTCCCAGAGTAAATTCGACATAGAGATGATAGAAGCAGGTGCGAAAGCACATTTTTATATGGAGCTGGTTGTCAGAGAAGGTGATGATGAAGGCGAGATGATGCAGGAGATCGCCAATATATTTAACGGCATCCAGTCAGGTGAGATCCGGATCGGAAGTAAAAAAACAAGGGGATTCGGAAAACTTCAGTTGATATATGTCGAAAGCAGAAAATACGGAAAGAAAAATTACCTAGATTATGCACATGCATATGATGAAAGTACCTGGGGAAAAGATAACAATGAGCTGGAAGCATGGCTTACATATGCGGTAGGTGCTGCACAGATGACACATATAGAGGTACCGCTTCGTATGAAGGGGGGGATCAGTATACGGCAATATGCAGCGAGAAAAGGAGAACCGGACTATGTACATCTGACGGATCATGGTGTTCCGGTGATATCCGGAAGCAGTCTTACAGGTGCACTTCGCCACAGAACACAGCAAATGTTAGAAGAATTAAAACAGAGTGGCGTGGAACTGCCGGAAAATATAACAGATATCATTAACATCGCATTCGGATATGTAGACGGAACGAAAGCCTGCGCTTCCAATATTATCGTAGATGAGAGCGAGATCAGGAATGCAAGGCCACTGACAATGGTAAGAACGGGAGTCAGCAGATTCGAGTCGGCTGCAAAAAACGGTGCCTTGTATAAAGAAAAGACATTTGTAGACGGTGAGGTAACACTGCGGCTTTCTGTGCGCAAGAGTCAGAATCCGGCAGACTCCGGATGGATTATGGGACTGTTATTATTGGCTTTAAAAGATCTGCAGAATGGCTTCCTTGCAGTCGGCGGAGAGACTGCGATCGGAAGAGGCGTATTCTCTGCGAACGGACCGATTACGATAGACGGAAAAATATCGGAAGAAGAAATATATATTGCAGAAATGTTGTCTAACATGTCTGAGATGGGAGGTCTGAGATCATGAATTTGTCAAATATACCGGAACAGGGAATGATATATGCGCTGTATAGGGAACGGGTTGTGTATCAGCCATATAAAAAAGAAGATCAGGAATTAGAAAAATTACTTGCAGAGGAGGAAAATCTACTGGAACTCCATCTTTTTGACGATGTAAAAGAATATCGTTATATAAAAAAGAGACAGGGAACAGTGGAAGTATGTGTGGAAGATTCGGCCCTCTCCTTTGATGACAGTTACGTCGAGCGGATCTATACCTTAGATGCAGGAGAGGAAAATCTGGAGGAACATGACGGAAAGATACGCTGCATAGAGGTTGTGAACTACATTACATACGATGAGAACGATATGATAAAAATCTCAGACTATCGCTTGAAGGAGGTAAAGGCATGATGAAAGGATTCGTAAATCCATATAATTTCATAAAATTTCCAAAGAAAAAAGCAGAAGCATATCCGGATGAAGACTGCCATACCGGGGTTATAAACTATACAATTACAACCAAGACGCCGCTTTTTATCCCGAATTCCAGTTCAGACTGTGCATTTGGCCAGTCAGATGCGCTACAAGATCATAAGTCATATGATTTCTTCTCCTACACAGAGCTGGACGGAAAGAAACGCTATGAGAATGAATACCATGTTCCGGTAATTCCGGGAAGCGAGATCCGTGGTGTGGTGAGAAATGTATACGAAACCCTGACGGATTCCTGTATGGGATTATTGAATGCAGAGGAATACCCGGTGAAAAGAAGTATGGAAAATTTCAGACCGGCACTATTATATCGCAACAGAAACGGAAGATATTCGCTGTATGAAGCGAGATCTCTGCGGATCGGAGAATTCGAACATAAAGGAAAGGCACCAAAGGGATTTGAAAACTATGCGAACGGAACCGAGATCTATTACCGGAATCCACCTAAAAATCAACCGGGAGTGATCGAGGAGTATAGTGCCAAACGGGGAAGATATCCTCTGAAAGGTTATCTGATCAAATGGGGAATGGGTGGAACCAAAAAGAGATATCATCTGTTTGAGGCAAAGAGTTATGGAAATGTGGATGCCGAAGTAAAAGGAATCCTGGTAAGTAAGGATGAGATTGAACGAAAATTACTCCGGGTGATTGACTACTATCTGGATGAACCGGCAATAGAACCGGGGAATAAAAAAGCCTATGAGGAATATAAGAAAGATGTCGAGAACTTCCTAAAAGAAAAAGGAGAGGGATACTTTCCGGTGAATTATTCAAAGCTGGAAAAAGGAATCTACTATCTTGCACCGGCAACATTTACCAAGGAAGTGTCGGATAATAATATCGGAAAAATTGCCGGAGCATTCGCACCGTGTACCGAAAAGATCTGTCCGGCCTGTGATCTGTTCGGATATGTAGGAAAAAGCAGTGAATTATCGAAAGGATCTAAGATTCGCTTCACAGATATGTATGTAACGGAAGAAAAAGAAGATCCAAAGGATTATTATGTCTGCGATCATGTGACGATACAGGCCCTTGGAGAGCCGAAACTTGGCAATACAGAATTCTACCTGAGGAGACCGAAAGGTGCTTCTTTTTGGAACTATGATTATTATATTCAAAATGGAAAGCCTGTGATGAGTGATGGTGTACTAAGAGGAAGAAAATATTACTGGCATCATCGCAATGTGAATCTGAAAGAAGAGATAGACGTTACAAAGCTGAATAAGACGATACGTCCAGTAAAGGATAACGTGAAATTTGGCGGACAGCTCTACTATGAAGGAATATCAGAAAGACAGCTTGAACAGTTAATCTGGATATTGAATAGCGGCACAGAGAATCTCGGATTAAAGCTTGGTGGAGCCAAACCACTGGGATATGGAAGTGTCACATGTAAAGTAGACGAGGTTCAGGAAAGAACTGTGGGTGTGTCAGACGGGAAGGTGTCATATCAGATCGTTGCGGTTCCTACAGAGAATATCACGTACGAGAAAGCCGGACTGAGTGAGCCGGTTAAGAAAGAATTTTATAAGATCGCCGGGCTAAATAGTGTTCCGGCAGATGTGGAGATTACGTATCCAAAGGACAAGACGCAAAAAGGACAGACACTTACCGAAGGATATCGCTGGTTCGTCAATAACCATACGACATGGAATGGACGGATGGCGAGAAGCAGGACAGATGTAAAAATCGTTGATGTGCTGCCGGAGATATTGGAGGAAGATTTTTCGCTTCCGTATAATAGTAAGCCATATGGCGGAAGACCACAGAGTAGTAAATTTCAAAACAAGAGGAGATAAGAATGCAGTTAATTGTACATATCGGTTTGGACAGACCGCTTGTATTACCGCTGAATTATAATCATATCTTACAATCTATCATATACCGGGCAATTGGGAATATGCCGGATTATGCAAACTTTTTACATAATGAGGGATACACAAGAGACAAGCGGCAGTACCGGATGTTTCAATTTAGCCAGTTGTCCGGAGAATATACGATACAGGATCGGAAGATCATATTCCGGTCATATGTGTCATTCGAGATACGGACTCCGGAACCGTTATTGATCCGTCTGCTGGGAGAGTACTTCTGGAATCATGGCATCAGATTTGGCGAAACTGTATATAGAGATATTCAGATGGAATTGTATGATTATACAGTAGAGGAAGAGAACATTACAATCAGGATGAAATCCCCTGTGACGGTCTATTCAACTGACAGCGAAGAAGGAAGAATCTATTATTATAACCCGAAGGAAGAGGAATTCTATCAGCGGCTGAAGGAAAACTTTTTTAGAAAGTATCAGGCATACTATGGGGTAGAACCCGTAGAGATGCCTGAGATAAAAAAGGAAAGGGATAAGATGCCGAAAAAATTCGTAACGAAATATCAGGGAAGCTATATCACTGCATGGTATGGAACGTATGAACTGTCGGGAAAGAGAAAATATCTTGACTTCTTATATCAGGTGGGACTCGGAAGTAAAAATTCCCAGGGATTCGGAATGTTTGAGATATTGTAGAACATAGTGAAATGTCGGAAAAAGTCCGTCGACCTCAAAGCCAGTGTTTTCAACGGGTGGGCGGACTTCTTTTAATGAAAATTTAAAGAAAAATGGAATTTAATATTGAAAATATGAGAAAAAAACTGTCGATGCTGCGTAGGTCTATCGGAAAAACGTGAAAGTGCGAAAAGGCTTGATTTTAAAGACTTTTTTTAAGGATGAGAAAAACAGGTCGACGGACTTTTTGAGGGGAAAAGATTGACTGAGAGGGATAAAAAGGAGTAGCATGATTAATAGAAGCTGATGAAATCGGCTGTTGTACCTTGCCTATGAGGAATTGACACACAATGGCATGTTGAATTTTTTCAAAATTTGTCACCATATATGTTGTACCTTGCCTATGAGGAATTGACACATAATGAAGTCGAATTCTACCAATAAGTTTTGAAAAATCCCTGATTGTTGTACCTTGCCTATGAGGAATTGACACCAACTACAAATTTTAATTTCATATTTTTTACTCATTTTACTTTCTCGTTGTACCTTGCCTATGAGGAATTGACACATAATGCCAATAACATAAAAGAATAATTCATTGCCATCGTTGTACCTTGCCTATGAGGAATTGACACTAGCATGTTCGTTGACATATTTGATAATTTCTTCTTTTCTCATGTTGTACCTTGCCTATGAGGAATTGACACTAATTTTCTGTATCATTTTCAATTTCAACATCAAGTTGTACCTTGCCTATGAGGAATTGACACTGGTAAAATCTTCCCCTGATTTATCAAGAGCATTTACTGTTGTACCTTGCCTGTTAGGAATTGACACAATGATTTTCTTGTCAATTAAAGTATCTCTAATATCCCATTGTTGTACCTTGCCTATGAGGAATTGACACACGTTATCGTTTTTAGACCAATCTCAAGCTTCGCATTTGCGGACGAAGAGAACTTGAAAGCAATTACTATTCCGGATGGCGTGACGAATATCGGAGACTATGCATTCCATAACTGTTCAGCTATGACGACAATTTCTATTCCTGACAGTGTGAAGGAGATCGGAGAATTTGCCATTGGATATAAAAAGGTAGCAGATGAAACACAGGGAGAACACTATTCGTCAGACTATGCAACGTTTGGATACCATACGGTTATTCCGGGATTTGTAATCTATGGAGAAGCCGGTTCGGAAGCAGAGCGATATGCAGCACAGCATAGCATTGAGTTTGAGAAGAACGTACATACGGTTATTTTCAAAGACGGAGATACGGTCATATCTACACAACAGGTGGTATCCGGAGAAGATGCAATAGCGCCGGATCTGCAGACAGAAGGATATACGTTAACCGGATGGTCCGGAGATTATACGAACGTAAAGGCAGACATTACAGTTACTGCACAGTGGGCTGCAAAGAACGGATGGACAAAGCAGGATGGTAAATGGTATTACTATCAGAATGGTAAAAAGCAGAAAAATACATGGATCCAGGATAATGGAAACTATTATTATGTAGATGAATCGGGAGCAATGCTGACAGATGCATGGATCGGTGATTATTATGTAGATGCTAACGGTGTGTGGGTCAAAAATTACAGACCGGCCAAATGGATGCAGACAAACGGACGCTGGTGGTACCGCAATGTTGATGGAAGTTATCCAAAGAATTGCTGGATGACGATCTCTGATAATTGGTATAGATTTGACCAGAATGGCTATATGGTGACTGGCTGGTGTATCGTTGGAAACCAGTGGTATTATATGAATCCTTCGGGAGTGATGCAGACGAAATGGCAGATAATCGGAGGAACCTGGTATTACTTTAATGCCGGTGGAACGATGATAACAGGCTGGCAGAATATCGATGATAACTGGTATTATATGGATAACTCAGGAGCGATGGCAGCCGGAAGATGGATTGGCAATTATTATGTAGAGGTCAACGGTGTGATGGCTACTAATAAATGGATTGGTAACTATTATGTGGACAATACCGGATGCTGGACAAAGACCAGAGTGACAGCACAGTGGATGGTCAGCGGAAATCGTTGGTGGTATCGCCATTCCGATGGAAGTTATGCATGCAACGGATGGGAGAACATCGGGGAAAATGATTACCTCTTTGATGCAAACGGCTGGATGCTGACAGGCTGGCAGATCGTTAACGGAAAATGGTATTACCTGGAAAGCTCCGGTGCGAAAGCAACGAATAAGTGGGTAAACGGTAATTATTATGTTGATGCCGACGGAGTTTGGAATCCTGACAAAAAATAAAGAAGTTACTGAAAAATGGTGCTGGGCATAAGACCCAACACCATTTTTGTCTACAGTCTCTCGGAAGCGGAACTAACAAATCAATGCTTTTCTGCCGTTGCCACTCCATTTTCATCAAAATTATAAATCACACCATCAATCTTGTAACGAGTACTTACCAGCATAAATCCATGTGACATATAATGCTGCTGACCATCAATCTCGATCCAGCCGGTATGATCCGGGTCCTGACGTCCCTGTTCGTCAAAGAAATAATCGGCAGTCTTCCCTGTTCTCTTATCTACTGATTGCTGGTATCCTGTCAACATGACACCGTTTTCGTCAAATCCATACAAATATCCATCAATCTTACGAAATGCGATGGATTCATATCTATCCGGATAACTTTTGGCAACATAGCCATAATCACCTGTCCAATAGGTTTTTCCGTCTACTGTAAGCCATTTCTTATGTAACTTTCCATCCGGATCGAAATACAGAAAGTCAATACAGTCAGAATTATCATCGGCCCATTTGTTAATCTCTTTATACCAGCCGGTGTGCATACTTCCATCTGAATTGAAACAATATTCCTCATCATCAATGGTCCGGCGACCTGTAACCATATATCCATTCGATTCATCAAAATAATATATCGTATGATTCAATTCTTTCCAGCCTTTTGCAGGAGCTCCCGTATCAGGATCAAAATAATACCATAAGCCATGCGCTACCCAGCCGGTCTGCATCTTTCCGTCGGCAGCGAAACTGTAATAGGTACCGTTGATCTGGAACATTCCATCTAGACACATTGCCCCATATAGTTTTTCTCTGTTTTCTCTGAAATAATACCAGGCTCCACCGATTTTTTTCCAACCGGTTACCATATAGCCTGATCCATCAAAGTAGTACCACCAATCCCTGTTTCCGGCATCAAGAAGCATCCACTCATTCGCAGGATAGCTTCCGTCTTTTCTGCGGTACCATCTTTTTCCATTCTTTTCTTCAATCCACTGCGCCGGACGATAATTCTGCTGCCATACTCCGCTGGAATCAACATAATAATCCTCAATCCAGGTATCGTGCTGCATTGCACCGCCGGAAGTAAAATAATACCAGTTTCCGCTGATCTGTGCCCATTGATTCTCCATCATACTTCCATCTGACCGCAGATAATACCATGTGCTTCCGATCTTCTGCCATCCGGTAGCCATTGCGCCGCTGTCGCCAAGGTAATACCAGGCTCCGCTGATCTTTTCCCAGCCGGTAGCCATCTCACCACCGGATTTTAAGTAGTACCAGATTCCGTTGAGTGTTAGCCAGCCGGTCGGAATGTAATCGTTGGAGTCAAGGTGATACCATTGTTCGTTGATCATCTTCCACTGTTTTTTCGGATAGCTTCCATCTGCATTTTGATACCACCAGCCAGTGCTATCCTTCTTCCACTGACCCGTTGTCAGTGCCTGTATGGAGATTTGCTGACTGGTATCACTTCCCGGTATCTTTTCCGCTAGTATCGCCATCGTTGTCTGAATACACATTGTCGTACAAGTCAGAACTGCAAAACTTTTCTTTAAGTACTTCTTCATGTCATTTCCTCCATATAAATTGTATAGCTTTGTTTTGCTATATTACACAAGGATTGCAAGCAGTTACCGGAAAGGTTTTTTAGTTTGAAAAATGAAAAAATAAAAATATTGTTAAAAGTAAGAAAAAGCAGTATTCTATGATAGAATAAAAAACGAAATTTACAGACGAGGTGAAAAGTATTCGCAAAAAAGCTGTCAGAATCATGCTGCTTTTTGCATGGACACTATTCTTTCTGCACATAGATACCTATGCGGCATCTGGCAACACAACAAGAATTCATTTTATATCACTGTACGGGGCATCGGATGCAATTTTGCTGGAGAGTAACGGTCATTTCGGAATGGTCGACTCCGGAGAAGACTGGGATTATCCGAGTGGTTCTACGGGAAGTAAATATCCATATCGATATGGAATTACAACGAATGAAGGATATGAGCAGCAGGTTATTCACTATTTGAAACAACTTGGTGTGGAAAAGCTGGATTTTTACATTGCAACGCATGCGCACAGTGATCACATCGGATCTGGATCCGGTAGACGGAGAAGATTGCCGAACAGGTAAAGAGAGTAAAGATAGACTTGTTAAAATTGCCGCACCATGGGATGGGATTATAACAATCCATCGGATTTCCTGACTTCTCTAAATCCGAAAACAGCCGTTATGACAGGGCCGTCATCATGGTTTAATACGAGAATGAGAGCGTGTATTCCGAATACAAATGTGTATTCGACGATGTCTGATTCGGCGGCAGTGGTGGCGGATTTTTCTTTTTATAGAATTGCTACGGAATATGTAAAGACAGAAAGTGAATGGGTCCTGTTGGACGGAACCTATTATTATTTTGACTCGAACGGGCGTGCGACAACAGGATGGGGCTATATTGGTAATGCCTGGTATTATTTCGATGAAAAAGGAGTGATGCAGTGTGGCTGGCAGAAGATAGGTGGAATCTGGTATTTCTTCGAGGTGAGCGGTGCAATGGATCACGATATGTGGATTCAAGTTGTATACTATCTGAAGTCAAGCGGTGCGATGGCTGTATCGGAATGGGTAGATTATAATCGATATTATGTAGACGAACGGGGGATCTGGGCTCCTTAGAGCGAAAAAAAGAACAGAGACGGGAAACAGCAGTTGTATGGCTGTAATCCCGGCCTCTGTTCTTTTTATATTTTTATTCGTTTTTCATTTCCTGCAAATATTTTTTTGCATCTTTCAGAAAACTGAGTGCTATCATTACGATGACGGCACCAATCGGAAAGGCTGCGACGATGCTGACCGATTGCAGATTGCTCATAGAACTTTCAGCAAATAACAGTGCGATCGGAAGTAAGATAAGCAGGATACACCACATAAGCTGAATTCCTTTGTTTGGCTGTTCCCCGTCTTCCAGAGTGTGATAGCTATAGCAGGAAGCGGTTAATGCGATAGAATCAAAGGAGGTGGCGTAGAAAGCGATCATTGTGAGCAATACGACGACCATGATAACTGGAGCGCAAGGCAAGGTCTTGATGATACTTACGATCATGCCATACAGATCACCGTTATCGAGATACTGCTTAATGAAATCTGCTTTTTCAGTTACCTGCATTCCCATAGAATAATTTCCAAGGACGATAAAGCTTGTCAATGTAGAACCTACACCGAATACGTATCCGCCAAGAATAGTCTGACGTACGGTTCTTCCGCGTGAGATACTTCCGATAAAGAATGGGGCTGCAACACACCATACCATCCAGTAAGCCCAGTAATAGATCGTCCAGTTCTGCGGAAAATTAGAAGTACGCAACGGGTCTGTGAAGGTGGACAGATCGATAAAGTTCTGCATCATCCGGCCGAGAGAAGAGAATCCTGTCTCGATAATGTAGCGGGTCTCACCACCGAATAATAATACGAATGCGATCAGACCAAAGAACATATAGATGCAGATATTGGCTAATTTGCTGATTCCCTTGAATCCGTGCAGTAAGGAATAAGTATATACGGCGCATGTAATCAGAAGAATGATAATATTGATAACAGTTCTGCTGACTGCAATATGAAAGAGCTCGCCGATGATGGTTGCCATCAGTGGAGTGGCTACGCTGAATGTAGTTGCGGTACCGGCAAGCAGTGCGAATACTGCCAACAGATCGATGATACGTCCGGCTAAGCCATCGGTGTGTTTCCCAAGGATCGGACGGCAGGCTTCGGAGTATTTCTGGCGATTTCTTTTTCTGACATGAAGCATGAAACCGAAAGCGACTGCCAGCACCAGATAGAATCCCCAAGGGATAAAGCTCCAGTGGAAGAGCGGATATACACCGGCCCAGTCCTGGATACTTCCCATTTCTTTAATATGCGGATCGGTAGCATAGAGTACCCATTCGGAGAATGAGTAGAATAAGATGTCAGCTGCAAGTCCACAGGTGAACATCATAGATCCCCATGCAAAGAAAGAATACTTTGGCTTTTCGTCGGCTTCGCCGAGAACGATGTTACCATATCTGGAACCAGCTATGTACAGGGACAGGATAAAGATTCCAAGACCGATGACCAGATAGTAAGTGCCGAAAGTGTCGCCGAAGAAGAACCGGATCTGGCTTAATACTGCATTGGATTGTTTTGGAAGGAAGAAGAAGAGGATGCAAAGTGCGATGACGATGCCTAGCGGAAGCAGTGTGATCATCCAGTCTATTTTTCCTTGTGATTTTTTTGTGTTCATATTATTGCGCCTCCATATATTGTTGGTAGCTGGAATCTAGAGCGGCCAGCTCGCTCAGATTGTCAATTTCTATAATATCGTCTTTCTTCATCGGATAGATTCCCAGATGGTATTCTCCCGGATAACAGAACATGGCAATATCATCCCAGTAGATCTGACGGTTTTTGTTTTGCTCAAATTCAATTTCCAGATGTTGTCTTAGTTTTCTGCCGTCTTCGACGGACCAGCGTGAGATACTGTAGAGCTGCCAGCCGCCTGTTCCGCCGGTCCGGCTGCAGGAGGTTACGACTCCGTCTTTGACAGTCATGAGCCACTCATCGGTCTGCGAATCGGTCCAGACGCAGTTATAACCGGAACGTTCGAAGGAAGGATCCAGAATCTTGTCATTGTAGATTATCTGATCTCCGTCGAGAATCATTACATCTTCCAGATGCTCGCGTGCAACATAAAGAGAAGAGATATTATTACAGGTGTCATAATAAGGGTTCTCGATGATCTTCACACCGGGATACTGTGTTTCCAATGCATAGAACTGTTCTTTCAGATATCCTGCAACGATGTAGATTTCCTGAATACCATTGTGATGTAATCCCTGAATTACCGTATCGATCATACGCATCCCGTTTACTTTGACGAGAGGTTTTGGGGTTGTTAATGTGACAGGCTGCATTCTGGAACCGAATCCGGCAGCCATGATAATTGCTCTTTTTACAGTGTGCATGATTTGATGCTCCTTAGCTTGAATGTTTTATTTGGTAATGTTGTTTAATTCGTTTTGTACAATGCGGTAATATTCTTTGGCGTATCGGTACTGACGCAGGGAATATTCGCCGAAATCGACACCGAGATGTCTTTTATACTCGCACCAGTTGCTCCAGAGAAGTCCGGCAGAGGCAATGTAACAATAGATCTTGATACGGATAGCGTCTGGACATCCTTCTGAAAAATACAGAGAGATCAGCTGATCCACCTGCTCCTTGTTATAAAGTGAATAGATACAGAACATGGCGATGTCCAGATGGGGATCCTGCATTCCGGCATATTCCCAGTCAATCAGGCGGATATCTTCGTTACCGTCGGTATCAGTCGTAAATAAGAAATTATCAGGAACGGCATCTATATGGGTGAGAACATCTTCTGATTTGTATCGCTCTATATAAGATTGCAGTGAAAATACATTCTCTTTTGTTTTCTGATAATCCCGATATGCGGAACTGCGCCCGTTCCATAGTTTTTCATAAAAATCGATCTGGCCAAACAGATCAAAACGGTGATCCACCTTTAATTTCATCTCATGAAACTGTCTCAGACGATGCATACATTTTTGAATATCGTCTAAGTTGTGTGGATCACATACACGGGCGTGATCCAGAAAACGAGTAATTTTGTATCCGTTTTCCGGATTGATGTATTCGATGTGATCACATAAGTGCTTATCACGGATGATCTGGTATACCTGTGCTTCTTCGCGGCGATTGATGAGCTGATCGGTTCCCTCGCCGGGAATACGCATGATATGCTTGCATCCATTGCAGTCAAACAGGAAAGAACGGTTGGTCATACCTTTTTTCAGAACCGTGATATTCGAGATGTCTTCCAGTTGTGTGTGTAGTGCTTCGGCAGCAATTTCAAGAACATCAGACTGCAAATGATTGGAATTGCTGTCCAATTCCCGGAGCTGTTCAAATGTATTGATTTCTACGATATTAGCGGCATGTACGACTTTGGCAGGAACGATCATTTTGCCTTTTTCGTACAGGGTTTCTTCCCAGAATTTATCAGCATATGCCGGATCTTTGTCATATCTTTCCAGTCGTTCCTGAATGACCCTGGCATCTTTACTGAGAAGATAACTGATGCCGACCATCGAGTTGCCCCCGGAAGAAGCAGAGATCGTAGTCAGTTCCAGCTTACGGTTTACACGGACCGAACTGTCGTTATCTACCAGATCACTGACCATGTACCAGGAATAAAGTTCGTGCCTGCGGAATGGACTTTGATCACACCAGATATCGCATGGAATCACATATGCATTTAACAAATGTTCTCTCGCAAGATACAGAGAGTGGAGATTATTCTTTTCCGCATAGTCCGGATTCACGATCAGCTCTACACTGTAATCATCCATGAGATATTCGTATTGTTCTTTCATGAAGCCGACGACGATGTAGATTTCGTGAATGCCGGCAGCATGTAGCTGCCGAATCTGACGCTCGATCAATGGTTCGCCGTGTACCTCAAGAAGCCCCTTTGGTGCTTCTGTATTAATCGGAACCATCCGCATCCCGAAGCCGGCAGCGAGAATAATGGCTCTTTTTGGGGAAGCCTCTGTGAGTTCCCGGAGGGCTTTCGGCGTTGGCTGGATGGATTCGTCCAGATAACCTTCGGCAATCAATGTCTTGATAGAACGATTGACAATTCCAAGGGAATGACCGGAGTCCTCTGCCAGTGTTCTTTGATTTGTATATGTATTGGATAATATTAAGTTCAAAATATCACACTCTTGTGTGTTCATGTACTACACCACCTTATAATTTTATGAACATATGGGTATTATACAGTTTGGAAAGGCATGTGTCAATAAGAAATGTAACTCTAAATGGTTTTTGCCAGGTTTTGGTGTTCGCTCTGGTAAAGAAATACAAGATATGATATAATCAATCGGTATGAGTAATGAGTAGGAGAGTAATGAATGAAGACCGAGAGGAATATAGGAATAGATTTGTTGAAGATTGTATCTATGCTGATGATTGTAACATTACATATGCTAGGTCATGGAGGTGTACTGGATGATATGCCGCCCATGTCTCGATGCTATCAGGTAGCATGGTTAATTGAAATCGCATGTTATGGAGCAGTGAATTGTTATGCATTGGCAAGTGGCTTTCTGACTGCACGGTGTAACATTCGTAAGCTCATGGAATTGTGGTTACAAGTTATGTTTTATAGTTTAATGATTACGATTGTTATGGACTGTACAGTGTTACATGGAACGATTTCAAGAGAAGAGTGGATTTATTCATTTTTTCCTGTTACATCAGGAAAAAACTGGTATGTTACAGCTTATTTTGGAATGATGTGTCTGATACCGATGATACGGTTGGCGATGGACTATATTGACCAGAGAATATATAAGCGCATGCTGATTGGAATATTTGCAATATATATTGCTCTACCGACTCTGGTCAGTTATTTGTTGCAGGGTTCATACTATCCGGATCCTTTTAATGTGAATCGAGGATATTCATCCTTGTGGTTATGTATCATGTACCTGTTTGGGGCATATATACGTAAATATTTCAATTACCATGCAGTTAAGAAAAGATTGTCTTTGTCAGTTTTTGGATGCATGGTGCTTCTTACATTTTTGAGTAAGATTATAATGGAAAAAGTTGGCAATACAGAGAATGCAAATGTGTTGGTTGATTATACATCTCCGACAATTGTTCTTGGAAGTATTGCGCTGTTGATATTTTTTGTAAATATCAGAGTTGACAGTACAAAGCTTAAACAGGTGATCACGATCTTATCAGGTGTGACATTAGGAGTGTATCTAATTCATGATAATGGTTTGATCCGGAATGAAGTAGTAGCGCATTTGTTTGAAGATGAACTGAAAAGTGGTGTGTATAAATGGGCATTAGTTAAATTAATTATAGTAGTGCCAGCTGTATATGTGATTTGCAGTTTGATGGATTTGATCCGAAGTAAGTTGTTTGACTGTGTGAAACGAGTTGCCGCAAGATTTTGTGTGGAATAAAATAATGGAGAAGAAAGAATGCAATCGATAAAAAATCAACCGACAGAAAAGGAAATATATATATGGAACATTACGGGAAGTATGGCAAATGCGTTACTTTCTGTTGTTGCATTAATGCTGGTAACCAGAATGCTTAACAAAGAAGATACGGATATCTTCAGTATCGCATGGTCGATCAGTCAGCTGATGGTTACAATTGGAACATTTCAGATCAGAGTATATCAGGCAACAGACGTAAAGCAAACGTTTCAGTTCAAACAATATTGCGTATTCAGGTTCCTGACAGTTGTGGCAATGTTGATAAGTAGTGCTGTTTATATAAGAATGTGTGGGTATGTAGATTATAAAGCGCAGATAGTAATGATTGTCTGTGCATATAGAGCTGTGGATTCAATTGCTGACGTGTATGAAGGTTGGTTTCAGCAAAAAGAGAGACTGGACCTGGCGGGTAAGGCGCTTACATACAGAATTGTCTTTTCAAGTATTGTATTTGGTGTGATATTGGCTAATACACACAATCTTCTGTATGCTTGCTGGAGTCTCGTAATTATATATGTAATATGTTTCTTTGCATTTGATGTGAGCTATCAGAAACGTGTTGCGGCTCTGAAATCAAGTGGCAATTTAGGAAAGAATGTGAAATGGATCGTTGCCCTTTTTCGAGAAGGTCTTCCATTGTTTGTAAATGCATTTATTATCATGTCTATTATGAATACGCCTAAGATGGTGATTGATACGGCGATACAGGATGGAAGGATTGAACAGGGGGCACAAACGGTATTTAATATTCTTTTTATGCCGGCATCTGTATTGTCATTGGCGTATATCGTGTTCAGACCGTTGATTACACAGATGGCGATTGTATGGGGAGATAAAAAGTATCGTGAGTTCATTAAAATATTAGGAAGAATCTTGCTGTGCCTGTTCGGAATGGCAATTGTGCTGATCATCGGAAGTGCGATTTTGGGGATTCCGGTGCTTTCTGTTATTTATGGAATGAACCTTGATAAATATAAGAGTCAGTTGCTGCTGATTATTGTCGGCGGATGCTGCTATACATTTGCGGCGGTTCTGGATAATGCATTGGTCGTTATCCGCAAGCAATATCTTCTGATCGTTTCTTATATTGTGTCATGGATATACATAAAGGTTGTGGCAGAACCATTTGTGAATAAATGGAAAATGTTTGGGGCATCCATGGGATATACCACGGCGATGCTTATATTTTTGGTAGTAACGGCAATGATATTTGTGATTTGTTTCTATATGGAAACACACAAAGAGAGAGGAAAAAAGAGTGAAAAAATACAGTAGGTCAAAACAATACGATGAAACAGTTCTGAAAAAGTTGCATGGTGTTCAGGTGGAAATGCTACATGACTTTGCGCAAGTATGTGAGAAATACGAACTACCATATTTTGCGGTATATGGCACAGCCATCGGTGCAGTCAGACATGCCGGATTTATTCCGTGGGATGATGATATAGATGTCGGAATGCTAAGAGTGGATTATGATAAATTCATGGAAATTTTCTCAAAGGAGATGTCTGATAAATATAATCTGCTGACACCGCAGATAGATGGACGATATAGCTGTACCGTAACACATATCCAAAGAAAAAATACGAAATTTGTGTCAGAAGTAACACAGGATTTAAAATGTGAACAGTGTATTTTCATGGATATCTTTCCGTTTGACTATGTGCCGCGGGACAGAAAAAAACAGGTCGCACAGAGCAGAAAAGCAAATATACTTGGAAAGTTGTTGTTTCTATCCGGCAATCCGAATCCTATTATTGACTACGACGGAATAAAAGGAGAGATTATGAGTCTGGGATGTCGGTTGGCTTATGTTGCATTGAAACTTTTGAGGATAAAACCTTCTTGGATTTATAAGAAATATGTAGACAATGCTACAAAGTATAATAAAAGTGATGAGAAAGGAAGATATGTAACATCTTATGAATATGTGGGAAGTTTGAAAGATAAGATTGTTGCGAAGGATATCTTTCCGTTGAAGAAAGTTCCGTTTGAAAATACAGAGATAAATATTCCGAATAATAATGATAAATTCTTGAAAAAAGTATATGGTGATTATATGAAGATTCCGCCGGAAAATGAACGGGTCAATCATATGCCATTAATCATTCAGTTTGAAGGAGAGGAGCCGATATATGCAGAAAAGTAAGACATATTGCATATTTGCAGCACAATATTTTCCGCATTTGGGAGGTGTGGAAAGATATACATACAATCTTGCCAAGCAGTTGATACAGGATGGGAATAAGGTAATCATTGTAACATCTAATGTATATCATCTGAAAAATCACGAGTTGGTAAATGGAATACCGGTATATAGAATACCGTGTTATAATCTGCTGGAAGGACGATATCCGGTAATCAAATTCAATAAGGAATTCTGGCGGATTCACAGAAAATTGAAAAGTAAGAAAATAGACATGGTAATTGTGAATACGAGGTTTTATCTACATTCATTATATGGAATGCTTTTTGCCAGACAGAAAAAGGCGAAATGTATTACTTTGGATCATGGGACAAGCCATTTGTCGGTGCATAATAGATTCTGGGATACGGTCGGTGAAATATTTGAACATGCATTTACTAAGATTGACTATTTGTTCTGCAAGGAGTATTATGGGGTGTCGAAAGCTTGCAACCGATGGCTGGGACATTTTCATATCAAAGCCAAGGGGGTATTATACAATTCTATTGATTTGGAAGAGGTAGAAGAGATAAAGGACAAGGTAACAACTTCTTATAAAAAAGAGTATAATATTCCGGAAGATACTGTAGTTATAACCTTTACGGGAAGACTGCTGAAAGAAAAAGGGTTACCTAGTCTTCTCAATGTAATGGACAGATTAAATGAAGATGGAATAAAAGTGTGCCTTTTTATCGCGGGAGACGGAGATATGCAGCAGGAAATCGAGGAAAGAAAGACGGATTATATTATTCCGGTGGGAAGACTTGATTTTGAACATATTGTAGCTCTGCTGAAGGAAAGTGATATATTCTGCCTTCCATCTTTCTCGGAAGGCTTTTCAACATCTATACTGGAAGCTTCGGCGTGTGGATGTTACATTGTCACAACTGCCAGGGGTGGTGCGAAAGAGTTGTTGATCAATGAAGACTATGGATGTATTATACCTAACAATCAAGAAGACGTCCTTTATAAGGCGTTGAGGGATGTGATTGCAGATCCTGACAGGAGAGAAAAAGGCATAGAATTAACGTATGAGATGATAAAAAATCATTTTACCTGGAAAATTGTCGCAAAACAGGTAGAACGTATTTGTGAGGAGAAATAAAGTGAAGAAGTTGATTATTATACCCGCATACAATGAGTCGGCCAATATAGAAAAGACGGTGGCTTCGATTAAGAAGGATGCGAAAGGGTTTGACTATGTAATAATAAATGACTGCTCGATTGACAATACCAGAAAAATCTGTGAAGATAATGGGTTCAATATTGTGAATCTTCCGATTAATCTGGGAATCGGAGGAGCTGTGCAGACAGGATACAGATATGCGTATGAGCATGGATATGATGTGGCGGTTCAGGTAGATGGCGATGGTCAGCATGATCCGGAATTCCTTGATACGATGGCTGCATATCTGGTCGATCATAATCTGGATATGGTGATCGGATCAAGATTTATTGAAAAGAAAGGATTTCAGTCTTCTTATACCAGAAGAATGGGAATCAAATTTTTCACTGGTCTGATTAAATTGATGACCGGAAAGACGATAACAGATCCGACATCCGGGTTGCGTATGATCGGAAGAAATGCAATGGGACTGTTTGCTTATGATTATCCGAGGGATTACCCTGAACCGGAAAGTGTAGTTGCGATTCTGAGAAGAAATATGAAGGTGGAAGAGATTCCGGTAGTCATGAAGGCGAGAGAAGGAGGAGTTTCTTCGATTTCTCTGAAAAAGTCGGTCTACTATATGATAAAAGTTCCTTTGGCGATTTTGATTGAAAGAATTAGAAAGTATTAGGAGAAGAAAAATGAATATCAGATTACAGATTATAGTAGCAATTATTTTGATTATTGCGTTATGCGTCATTGTGAATATGATTCGCAAGAAACGATTGGAATTGCGTTATGCGCTGGCATGGCTGATAGTTGGCGTGGGAACACTGGTACTGGATTGTTTTCCTATATTAACTACGAAATTGGCAGAATTGATCGGTGTGGCGAGTCCGATTAATATGCTGTTCTTTTTGGGATTCTGTTTTTCTCTGGTGATTATATTTGTACTTACAGTTGCAATTTCAAGAGTATCGATCAGAATGAAACAGTTGACACAGGAACTGGCATTGTATGAGAAGAAGGTCAATGATGAATTAAAAAATAGATAATCGTTTGGGGAAATGTAAATGAAAGAGTATTGGAAGAAAAAAGGTAAGTTGTTGATTATCGCGTGTATAGCGGTGATAGCCGGATTTATCGTAATGGGAGCATATGCGGGAATACATTATACAAAAGCAGGCGATAATAAAGGTAAGACAGAAATCGGCAATGAAAATGTATTGATTAAGGGAGATATAAAAAGACGTAACGGGAAGTATTATATCGGGAAAAAAGGTGGAGAGATGTTAATAAAACTCCACAAAGAATACGTAAATAAATTATCGTATGAATATACTTCGGAATACTTTTCAAAAGCACATCTAAGAATACGCAAACAGAATATATATGGTGCTTATAAAGATATGCATATAGAAGATGAATATATGAAAGATATGCCACGTTCTGTTGTGAATGTAGGCGGAAAAGTAGCAGAGATTGAAATAAAGTTTGAAAAATCGGAAAATGAAGTTGTGATTAATCATTTCGAAGTAGATAACACATTGAAACTGAACCCGATTTTAGGCGTGTTTACGGCTGCATGTGTGTTTGCTTTTCTGTTTATACTTTCTTTTAGAAAGGAAAATAAAAGACATCCGGCAATTACATTCTTTGTATGCAGTTTTGTGGCAGGCATCTGTCTGATGTTGCTGGAGCCGATATATGTAACAGGATTTGATGAACAGATACATTATTTGAACGCACATTGGATCGGGTGTACGAAATATGAAGAACCGTCTACTCAGGTTGAAGATTATTATTACGGATATCCATGGGAAATCAATACGACGACCATTAGTGCAAACGAGTCGATCGAAGAGCGAATGGATTTCTTTAGAGTCATGAATGATAAGACAAGATATACGGGAGTGATGACTGATAAGTATGAATTCAAACTTAGTAGTGTAGGATACCTGAATCAGGCATTTCTGCTAAAAATCGGTCAAATTTTGCATTTGCCATTTTATTTCCAATGGTTATTAGGAAAGCTTGGAAATTTATTGCTTTATGCAGTGGTTATGAGCTTTGCGATAGCGATTCTTCCAATAGGAAAACGTTTGCTGATGGTAATCGGTATGATGCCGGAACTGATCTTCCAGGGAACGGTATATACATATGATATATGGGTGGTTGCATTCCTGGTATTGGGCAGCAGTATACTGATCAGAGAACATGTGAATAAGACGGAAAAGTTTGAGTATAAGTGGAGAATATTAATGATAGCATGCTTTGTTCTGGGATGTCTTCCGAAAGCAGTGTATGCACCATTGATACTGAGCGGTCTGTTCCTTGGAAAAGACAAGTTCTATTCAAAGAGAGATGAATATATCTTTAAAGGTGGTATTATAATAGCATTTTTAGCGTTGATGGCTTCATTTGTATTGCCGGCACTGAATCCATCCAATGATATGTCAGATTCCAGGGGAAGCAAAACGGATAGTGGACAACAGATGAAATATATTCTGGGGCAGCCAATTGCATATGCAATTGTGTGGTTGAAGAATGTATTGAAAACTTTCCAGGAATACATCATGGGAGGTTCAGCTTTTACAAGTTTTGGCTATTTAGGCGGAGGCAGTCTGTCGACATGTTGTGCAGCACTGGTGGTAGGAACAACACTGACAGACACTTATGGAGATGGAAAAAGTAAAGAAAGAGTACTGGACATTAAGACGAAGTGTATATTTGCAATAGAGATGATTCTGGTAATAGGTCTGGTATGGACGGCATTGTATATATCATTTACGGAGGCGGGTATTGAAGAAATACTAGGAACACAGGCAAGGTATTATTATCCGTTTATATTTATATTTTATCTTTGCTTCCAGACTGATAAAATAAAAAATACAATAGAACTGGAAAAATATCAGATGATGATTATGCTTGCAAGTAATTTCATCATATTCCAGCAAATGTGGGAAGTCTTACTGGTAAGAAAATGTTTGTAGTGATTTTATAAAAATAAGAGGAGCTGAATATGAAACAATATATCCAGAATTTTAAGAAATTCCAGCCACTATTGGAAGAGCTGGTTGCTAGAGATATAAAAATTAAATATCGTAGATCTGTTTTGGGAGTGTTATGGACACTCCTGAATCCATTATTGATGATGATCGTATTATCTGTTGTTTTCTCAAATCTGTTTAAATTTGATGTGGAGAATTTCCCGTTGTTTATTTTGAGTGGACAGGTAATCTTTAACTTTTTCTCTGAATCAACGACAAATGCGATGGGAGCAATTCTTGGAAATGCATCTCTGATCAGAAAGATTTATGTACCAAAATACTTATTTGTTATTTCGAGAATCTTTTCAAGCTTTATTAACCTGATGGCCTCTTTTACAGCGCTGATTCTGGTTATGGTTGCGACAAGAGCGGAATTGCACTGGACAGTAATCCTTGTTCCGATTCCATTGGTATTGTTAGTAATATTCTCTATGGGAATTGGACTGATTCTTTCGGCAATTGCTGTAAAGTTCAGAGATATCATGCATTTATACTCTGTATTCATTACAGCACTGATGTATCTGACACCGATTATTTATCCAATGTCAATTTTACCGGCATGGCTGAAACCAATCGTAAATTTGAATCCAATTACCAATATCCTGCTGATGTTCAGAGATGTGATGTTGGATTATACAATCTTTGATGCAAAATCAATTATTATTGCGGTGATAGAAGCAGGACTTGCACTTGTAATCGGACTCAGAGTATTCTACAAAGCACAGGATGAATTTATTTTGAACATATAGGGAGCGGTGAAAATATGGAAAAACAGGCGATCATAAAAGTAGAAGATGTTTCGATGAAGTTCAATCTTTCATCTGAAAAATTCGACAGCTTTAAAGAGTATGTGATCAAAAGATTAAAAAAACAGGTGAAGTTTGATGAGTTCTGGGCATTGAAGAATGTATCATTTGAAGTATATAAAGGTGAATCACTTGGACTGATCGGACTTAATGGTAGTGGAAAAAGTACAATGTTGAAAACAATTGCAGGAGTTTTAAAACCAACGACGGGTAAAGTTGAAGTTTGCGGGACAGTTGCTCCGCTGATCGAGCTTGGTGCCGGATTTGATATGGATCTTACTGCAAGAGAAAATGTATTTTTGAATGGTGCATTGTTGGGATACGGAAGAGAAGAGATGGAAAAGCATTACGATAATATTGTGGAATTCTCAGAACTCCAGAATTTTATGGATGTTCCGGTCAAAAACTTTTCTTCAGGTATGGTGTCAAGGCTTGCGTTTGCAATTGCGACGATCGGGACACCGGACATATTGATCGTTGATGAAGTGCTTTCGGTTGGTGATTTCCGATTCCAACAGAAGTGTGAAGAGCGCATCAGAAAAATGATGGAACATGGAACAACTATTTTATTTGTATCGCATAGTATTGCACAGGTTGAAAGTTTGTGTGAGAAAATTGTATGGCTTGAACACGGGCATGTGAAAAGGTTTGGCGATGCAGATGAAATTTGTAAAGAATATAGTCAGTCATAATAGATGAGGTAATAGCATGAAAAAAAAGATTCAGGTAATAATTGCAGGGATTATTATTGTTGCAGGTTCGTTCTTATATGCACATATAGGGAAGAATAATTATATATATGACAGAGCAGTGGATACCAGCGAATATATAACGACAGGATCATTCCTGAATGAAACTGTACAGGAACGGTTCAAAAGTAATGAAGATACATTGGATGGTGTTAGAGTAAAATGCAGGATTACAGGGACACCGTCTGATACGGTTATCAAATATAGTCTTACAGATGCAGAGACACAGAAAGTAGTTGCGAGTGGCGAAACGAAAGCGACGGATCTGGAAAGTGGAAAATTCTATAATTTTAAATTTGATACTGTGAAAAACTGTAAAGATAGAGAATATATTTTTGCTATCGGCACAGAAGGAGAAATTCCGGACAATGCAGTATTGTTTTGTTTTGAAAGAAAAACAGAACAAGGAACAAAATTCTGGATCAATGATGAAGAGACAGACGGAACATTGATCATGAAAGCGGTTACGAACCGGTTTGATGCAGAGACATTTTGTGTATTATTGTTATTTATCATTTACGTAATAGCTTTTATGAAATTCTTATATAAATTATTCAAATAGTGGAGTACAAAAGTGAAAATTAAGAAAGTAATAAAGATGTTGATAAAACAGGGACCATTTGCAGTCCTTAGAGCAATAAGAGATCATTACAGAAAAAAAAGAGAAGAAGAGAAATTCAGGAACCGGGTGCGTTCACTTCATCTGATTTCGGATGGTGAGCGGGAAAATCAAAAAAACAGGAAATTTCTGGCACCGGTATCATTTAGTATTATTACACCACTGTATAATACACCAGAGAATTATCTGAGAGAATTATTGGAATCGCTGCAAAAGCAGACTTATCCAAAATGGCAGTTATGTCTGGCAGATGGAAGTGATAAGGAGCATGAATACGTAGGTGAAATATGCAGAGAATATGCTTCAAAAGACTCAAGAATCTGCTATGAGGTATTAGAAGAAAACAAAGGAATATCGGAAAATACCAATGAATGTCTGAAATTTGCAACAGGAGACTACATAGGTCTTTTGGATCATGATGATATCTTGCATGAGTCAGCATTATATGAAATGATGAAAGTAATTGAAGAGGAAAAAGCAGATTTCTTATATTCGGATGAAGTAAAGTTCTCTGGAAAAATCGAGGATGCATCAGACTTTAACTTCAAACCTGGATTTGGAAAAGATGAATTAAGAGCCCATAATTATATTTGTCATTTTACAGTATTCAAAAAATCACTTTTAGATCAGATTGGACAGGCATACAGACCGGAATTTGACGGCAGCCAGGATCATGATATGGTTTTAAGACTGACGGAAAAGGCAGAAAAGATTGTACACATTCCAAAGGTTCTGTATTACTGGAGAGTTCATCCACAGTCAGTTTCGATGAATCTGGATTCAAAAAGTTACGCGGTTGATGCTGCAATACATGCAGTCAGCGAACAGTTAGAAAGAACGAAAGAGCCGGGGAAAGTTGAAAGTAATCTTCCGTATCGGACTATTTACCGTGTACATTACGAAATTCCGGACAATGCAGGTGTGCTGCTTATTTTGCATGGAGCAGAAAAGAATACAGAATATGACAGGGCAAAAGAAAAGATTTTGGAAAAAACCACATATAAAAATATTCGTGTCGTATATGCAAATAAAGAGAACGGTACATTTGCTGATAATGTAAATAAGCAGATAGACAGTATGAAAGAAGAATACGCAGTTATGATAAATGTTCATTGTCTGCCAATGAATCCGGACTGGGTAGAAGAAATGCTGATGTTTGCACAGAGGCAAGATGTATGTGCCGTATCCCCGAAAGTATATTTTGAAAATAATCTGATTGCATACGCAGGTATTGCTTTGGATGTCAGAGATAATGCGAAAGTGAAATTCTTGTGCCAGGGGATTAACGGCGCAGAACAGGGATATGAAGCAATGCTGCGGCATGTCCGTAATACTACGGCAGCATGGAAAGATTGCTGCATGATATCGAAGAATGCGTGGAGAAATCTTGGAGGATTGAAAGAAGATGTTCCGGGATACGAAATAATTGATTATTGTCTGAATGGAGAAAAACAGGGACTTTGGACTGTATGGACATGTTTTGCAGAATTTTCTTATTCTAAAGCATTGACAATTGAGGTTGATGATACAGAGATTCAGAAGTTTATTTCAAAATGGGAAAGCAGAATCAGTAAAAAAGATAATTTTTACAATCAAAATTTGGCAGAACTGGGTATTTTATAATTATTAGGAGGAAACGATGGCAGATATACGAGAGTTAACGGCGAAAACACTTCATACATTGAAAGAAGAAGGAATTATCAGTGTCGGAAGAAAAGCAAAGAGTTACGTTCATACGGCAAGAACGGTAGGAAGAGATGCAAAAGACAGAGTCTATAAAGATGTATTATTCATCAATGGTTGTGACGAAAGTGTACCTCATCCGGCGAGATACCGTGTGACACATCAGAGAGAACAGCTGGCAGCGAATAATATTTCTACAGGTGAAGTATATTATGTAAACCTGCAGTTGGATCAGGTCAGATATTATCGTACATTTGTCTTTTTCAGATGTCCATACACAGATATGATCGGTGAATTTATAAAATTAGCCAAGAAGCTGAATAAAAGAGTACTATTTGATATTGATGATCTTGTGGTTGATACAAAGTACACAGATACGATCAAATATCTTGATTCTATGTCGAAAGAAGAACGAGCTTTATACGATGATGGCGTTATGCGCATGGGCAGAACATTAAAATTATGTGATGCCGCAATTACAACGACAGAAAGACTCGCTGAAGAGTTGGGGCACTATGTACCGGAAGTATTTATTAACCGAAATACGGCCTCGGAAGAAATGTGTGCGTTATCCAAAGAAGCGTTAAAAAATAAAACCCGTAAAGATTATCATGTGGGAATCGGATATTTTAGTGGAAGCCTGACACACAACGATGATTTTGAACTTGTATTACCGGCACTGACTAAAGTAATGGAAAAATATCCACAGGTTCAGCTGCATGTGGTTGGAGAACTGGATCTTCCAGAAGCGTTACAGCAGTATAAAGCACGTGTGGTATCTCATCCGTTTGTTGACTGGAAGAAATTACCGTCGCTGATTGCGGAAGTGGATATTAATCTGGCACCGTTAGAGCAGAGCATCTTTAACGAAGCAAAATCCGAAAATAAATGGGTGGAAGCAGCACTGGTGAAAGTTCCAACGGTAGCAAGTAATGTGGGTGCATTTCAGAGAATGATCGTATCAGGAGAGACAGGAATTCTCTGTGATACAGAAGCTGAATGGGTAGAACAGTTAAGCAGACTGGTAGAAGATAAGAAAGAAAGGGAACGGATTGCAGAAAACGCACACAGATATTGTACAAAAAAATGTGTAACTGTATATACAGGATTCCCACTGGTTAAATTTATAAAAAAATATACAACACCAAATATTGCATTTATACTGCCTTCTCTGAATATCAGTGGCGGAATTATGGTGGCACTGTGGCATGCTGTTATGCTTCAGGATGCGGGAATGGATGTCACACTTTTCAATGTAGATAATTCAATTCAATGGTGTACATTTAAAGAACATCAGATACCGGTAATGAGTCAGGACCTCAGACTGGTAGAAGGAAGAATTGACAAAGCTGTTGCGACTATGTGGACGACAGTTGCATTCCTTGAAAATTATCAGAATATCGAAAAGAGATATTATCTGGTACAGAATTTTGAAACGGATTTCTATGAGCCGGGAGTTCCGCTCAGAGTATTTGCAAATCAGAGTTATATCCCGAAGGTACCAATCCAGTATCTTACCATTTCAAAGTGGTGTGAAGACTGGTTAAGGGACGATTATGAACAGATTGCCAGATATGCTCCAAATGGAATTGAAAAAGAAAACTTTCCACACCATAAACGTGAGATGAATGGAAAGATCCGTATTCTGATCGAGGGAGATTGTGGAGTAGAGTACAAAAATGTTGATGAAAGTTTCAGAATTACAAATGAACTTGATAAAGAAAAGTATGAGATATGGTATATGTCTTATAACGCAGAACCAAAAGACTGGTATCATGTAGATAAATTCCTTCATAAGGTACCGTTTGATCAGGTGGCTGATGTATATAATCAGTGTGATATTCTGTTAAAGACAAGTTATCTGGAAAGTTTTTCATATCCGCCGTTAGAAATGATGGCAACAGGTGGATATGCAGTGGTTGTTCCGAATGATGGAAATAAAGAATATCTGGTAGATGGTGAAAACTGCCTGCTTTATCCACTTGGCAAGATTGAAAAAGGAATTGACGCAATTGAAAGAATCTGTACAGACAAAGGATTACAGGAGCACCTGTATGAAGGTGGTATCAAAACTGCACAGTCAAGAGACTGGGAAAGTATCCGCAAAGAAATCGTAGCTTTATACGAAGATTAATGAAAGTAAAGGAACGATTATAAATGAGTAAGATTGACATCTTAAAAAGGTATTATCATTATTATGGAATGAAAATGTTATTATTAAAGCTTTTCAGAAATCATTCTGCAGAAAATTTCGATTATGATTCATGGCTGAAAAAAAATGCGATTACTGAAGCAGAACTGGAAAAGCAAAAAAAATATGAATTCGCTTGTAATCCTAAAATAAGTATAATCGTTCCGACTTATGAAACACCGGAAATGTTTTTAAAAGAGATGATTGAGTCGGTACAGCAGCAAACATATTCAAACTGGGAGTTATGTATTGCGGATGGAAGTGTATCTGATCAGGTAATGCAGGTGATACAGGCATATGCACAGGCAGATAAAAGGATAATTGTAAAGAAGTTAACGAAAAATAAAGGAATTGCGGATAATACCAATGCTGCAATCGCAATAGCGTCAGGAGAATATATTGCATTGCTGGATCATGATGATCTTCTGGCACCAGATGCACTGTTTGAAGTAGTGCGGTGTGTAAATGATAATGAAAAGGCAGATGTTATTTACAGTGATGAAGATAAAATTACTGCCGACAGTGCAAGAAGATTTGAACCTCATTTTAAAACGGATTTTAATATTGAATTGTTAAGATCCAATAATTATATTTGTCATCTGTTTGTTGTAAAAAGATTGATTGTAGAAGAGATAGGTGGATTCCGGAATGATTTTGATGGAGCACAGGATTATGACTTGATCTTGCGGTGCATAGAAAAGGCAGAGGGGATATATCATATTCCTAAGATATTGTATCATTGGCGAGTACATCAAAGTTCAACAGCAGAGAATCCGGAAAGTAAATTGTATGCATATGATGCGGGAAAGCGTGCGATAGAAGAACATCTTAAACGTGTTGACAGACCTGGAAAAGTACGGGAATTGTATTATCGTGGCTTTTATCATGTAACATATAAAGTGAAAGAGAAAACAGGAGTTACTGTCTGCTTTGTAGGTAACAATAAAACAGATGTGAAAAAATGCATGAAATCAATAAAAAAGACAGCCGGAAAAGTGAAATGCCAGTTCATAGCAGTAAAATCTATAAAAGAAATAAAAGAAGAACAAATCAGATATGAATATGTTTTATTTGTAGATTCTTCTATCAGAATGATCAGCAAAAACTGGATGCGAGAAATGATCGGTATCTGTCAGTTCCCGGAAAATGGAGTGGTTGGAATCCAATTGATAAATAAAAAGAATCAGACAATATACCATAATGGGTTTTTTAAAGGACAAAAAGGGTATGCATTTCAGGGACAGCCTGTAGAAGCGGTTGGTTATTTTCATAGAGATGAATTGACACAATGTGTAGATGGTGTTACTGATAAGTTTATGATGATGAGAACGGAGCAGTTGTCAACAGAACTTTTAAGAAAATCCGGAAAAGATATCATTGTTGAAAAAGCGATTGGAAATTTTGTTGTAGATCCTCAGATTAAAGCATATTTTAACATAAAAAAGTATGGAGATGAGAAATGAAGAACTTTTTGAGTAAAATAAAAACGGAAAGAGTATATGTGTTTTTAATACTGTTATTTGGAATGATTTCTGTTTTTGTGACCTTTCCTTTGGGAAATGGAGATGAAGGGTATCATTTAAGCAAAAGTTATAATATATTTTCGATGAATCATCCAAAATCAATGAAGAAGACAGTCGTACGTCAACTGGAATATCAGGCAATAGGATTAGACGGGGATATGAAAGATTTTGATGTTGAGACTTTTTATATAAAAAAGTTAAAAGATGTAGAAAAAGATAGTTTCCGTTTTAATATAGCTTATGATCGAAATATTACAATGCAAATAGATATCGCACATATACCGGCAGCAATTGGAGTTATGGTGGGAAGAGTGATATATCCTAGTTATGGCATTATGTTGTTGTGTTCAAGAATCAGTTCACTGCTTTTTTTTGCATTATGTATGGGTGCGATTATAAAAAAGAGTACCGTGGGGAAATGGACATTGTTTATGTTATTTTCTATACCTTGCATTCAAAAACTGGCAAGTCCTAGTTATGACGTGTTTTCTTATGTTGTTTTTGCAATGTATAGTATGAATATCTTTGAACTGGCAAAGCTGCGAACAATAAAAGAGATAAGTAAACAAAAAATATTATATACGCTTATTACAATTATATTACTACTGTTCTGCAAGAAAAATTATTTATTTGCATTAGCTGTTATTCCGTTTCTGCCGATGTTTTTCTTGAGAATCCTTGAATGGTTAGATAACAAAAAGATGTCTGTGAAAATAGTAATTTTCGTGATGGGAATTATAGTGATGCTTGTTTTGCTTGTTGGGTTAAATTACTATTTGAATTTATTTAGCTTATTTAAGGCATTTATGAAAAGTTATTTTAATATGGCAACAATGGGAGACAGGGGAAAATTTTTATTTTCAGTTGTACCGACAATTCTTCCGGAAATCTTCAATTTGCTTTGGATAGTCAGTACTTTCTTGATAGTACTGGGTGAAAATGCTTATAATTGGAATCGTTGGTTTACTTATGGGGGTCTTTTAGCATATCTGGTTAATTGGATGGGTATTTTTACTGGTTTCTATCTGATAATGGGGAAAACTTCAGATATGATAAATGAGTTGGATGGAAGGTATTTACATCCGTATATGTTATATTTTGTTCCGGCTTTACAAAGATTTAGTAAAAGAAATAAAATAAAAGTAAATTCAACTACAATTGCAGCATTAGCTATAATAACAGTTGTAATTATTTATTCAGTATATCTTTTCACTTGTTTTTATAGAGGTTTTATTTTAAATATTACAGCAACATGGGTAAGTTAAGAAGTGTGACCGAGAGGGGAGAAAAAATGACACCAAAAGTGAGTATAATCCTGGCAAATTATAATGAAGAAAAATATATTGCAGAAGCTATAGAGAGTGTAATAAATCAGACATATAGAAACTGGGAATTGATTATTGTTGATGATGCGTCAACGGACCGGTCACAGGAAATTATCAATAGCTACAAAGATTCGAGAATAAAAACCATATTTTGTAAAAAGAACAACCATGTTGCATATGCTTCAAATCTTGGTATTGATATGGCAATAGGGGAATACATTGCAAAGATTGACAGTGATGATGTATGGGAAGCGGAAAAACTAGAAAAACAAGTTTTATTTATGGAAGAACATACAGAATATGGAGTGTGTTTTTCAAAAGTAAATATCATTGATGAAGATTCAATAGAAGCAAATACGAAATTTAGTGACATCTTTAAATTATTTGATAAAGTAAAAAACCGTTCACAGGAAGAATGGATAAAATACTTTTTGAAAAACGGAAATTGTCTCTGCAATGCATCTGCTGTAATCAGAAAAGTAGCGTTGGAATGTGTCGGCGGTCACTATAACCTTGCATTTGTAGGAGCAGAAGATTATGAATTATGGATGCGGCTGATTATAAAATTCCCGATTTATGTAATGGATGAAAGACTCGTGAGATATAGATGGGAAGAAGCCGCAGGAAAAATAAGTGGTTTCTCACTAGGAAAAATTTATGCGACATTAAATTTACAGACAATGGTAAAGAGCAAAATGTTTGATTATATGTCGGATGAAGAGTTTAAAAAGTTTTTTGGAAATGAATTTGTTAATAAAACGGCAGACACGGCAGAAGAGATAGAATGTGAAAAAGCTGAGTTTATGTTAAGGTGTACAGGAAAGGATGTTAATTTTCTGGGACTGATGCGATATGAAAAACTTTTGGAACAGCCGGGGATATTGGAAGTTTTGCGGGAAAAACAGGGTTTTTCATTGCCTGAATTTTATAAAGAATTAAGGGTAAGAAATTTCGGAATCCCGGGGGAACTGGAAGCCAAAGATGCAACAATTGAAGAATTGCGAGGGGTAGTACAGCGAAAAGAAGAGGAAATCAATCAGAGAGAGCAGCAAAAGCTTATATTAGAAAAAAACATAGAAGATAGGGATAATAAGATAAAAGAGTTGGAAGCAATCATAGAAGACTATGAAAATTCGACTTCCTGGAAACTGACAAAACCATTAAGAAAAATTGGAACAATAGTAAAAAAGTAAGAAGGAATGAAAGTTGAAAAAACCAGGCTACTATTCATCCGGTGAATTTGCCCGCATGGCCCACGTGACCCTGCGGACAATTCGCTATTACGACAAACAGAATATATTAAAACCATCTTACGTCACAGAAGCTGGCGCAAGATTTTACACAGATGAAGACTTCGCCAGACTACAGCAGATATTACTTTTGAAATATCTGGGATTTTCGCTGGACGATATCCGTGATATGACGATCGATGATGCAGACTATCACTTCATGCTCAACTCTCTTAACATTCAGTTAAAATTAGTCCGTGACCGCATCGAACAGATGCAACTAGTGGAGCAGGCAATACAGGATACGTCGGATCTGATAAAGAAAGAACATTCCATCGACTGGAGCCAAATGTTGAATCTGATCCATCTGACCGGTATGGAGAAGAGTATGAAGAACCAGTATCAGGATGCATCGAACATTTCCGCAAGAATCAATCTACATAGCCTGTATTCGCAGAATACGAAAGGATGGTTTCCATGGATTTTCGAACAACTGGAATTAAAGCCGGGAATGAAGGTTCTGGAGCTGGGATGTGGAGATGGTACACTCTGGAACGTGGACAGGGATAAGATTCCGGAACAGACGGAGATCGTAGTATCAGATATATCGGATGGAATGTTAAGAGATGCAAGGCGTACGATCGGTGCAGACGACAGCAGGTTCAGATTCCGTGTATTTGATGCGGGAAGAATCCCATATGATAAGGATGCATTTGATCTTGTAATTGCCAATCATGTGTTGTTTTATTGCGAAGATATCCCGAAAGTTTGTAAAGAAGTAAAACGTGTATTGAAGCCGGAAGGAAGATTTGTCTGCAGTACATATGGCAATGATCATATGAGAGAAGTGAGTGAACTGGTACAGAAGTTCGATGACCGGATCGTACTGGCAGCAAAGAATCTGTACGAGCGTTTTGGAAAAGAGAACGGAGAAGAGATTCTTAAGAAGGATTTTGAAAAGATAGAGTGGAGGCGGTATGAGGATTCGCTTATCGTGCCGGAACCGGAGCCATTGATTTCTTATATCTTGTCGTGCCATGGAAATCAGGGACAGTATATTCTGGATCATTACAAGGAGTTCCAGTCTTATGTGCGCAAGAAGACGGAAGGCGGGTTCCACATTACGAAAGATGCCGGGATTTTTGTTGGATATAATGGTTGAGAATAATAGAAATATCGTGCATAATAAAAGTAAGTATAAAAAAGTGTAGAGTGTTGGTGAAGATCGGCAGGTGGCAGAGTTGAAAAAGTTTTTTAATGTAAATGGGAGTTGTAATCCGCAAATACACTATATGATAGATTTATCGGAACGTCTATCAGAGATTAAAAAAATGGTAGATGCCGGAGAGTACTTTACAATTAACAGGGCAAGACAGTATGGAAAGACAACATTGCTGGCTGCTTTGGCAGAATATTTGAAAAGTGATTATAAGGTGATCAATCTTGATTTTCAGACAATTAGTTATGGAGATTTTGAGAATGAAGAAAAATTTGTTGCTGCGTTTTCAAACGAGATATTGATATCAGAATACGATATACCAGAAGATATCAGAAGTACTTTGTTACATTTGGCGGATGGAAAAGAGAGGAATGTAACCTTATCAGTGCTGTTTCGTACGTTGTTGCAGTGGTGCAGAATTTCAGAAAAACCGCTGGTATTGATTATTGATGAAGTTGATACAGCTACAAATAATCAGGTGTTTGTTGATTTTTTGGCTCAACTGCGTGCATATTATCTGCGTAGGATGCAGATGCCTACATTTCGGTCCGTGATACTTGCAGGAGTATACGACGTGAGAAATGTAAAAAGTAAGATCAGGCCGGAAGAAAATCATAAGATGAACAGTCCGTGGAATATAGCGGCGAAATTTAAGATAGATATGAATTTTTCAGTAGATGATATATCGGGAATGCTGAATGAATATGAACAGGATTATCAGACAGGAATGGATGTAGTGGAGATTGCAGAAATGATTTATTCTTATACATCAGGATATCCGTATCTTGTGTCATGTTTATGTAAAATGATAGATGAAGATATCAAAGGTGAAAGCAAGACAGCATGGAGTAAACAGGATGTACTGACTGCTGTAAAAATGCTGTTGAATGATAAAAATCCATTATTTGAATCTTTAATCGGAAAATTGAATGAATATCTGGGAGTGAAAAATCTGATTTACAGATTGCTGTTCAGAGGTGAAAATATAGGTTATAATCCGGATGACAGTGGAATAGATATGGCTGAAATGTTTGGATTTATAAAAGTTCGAAATGGAAATGTCTATATTGCAAACCGCATTTTTGAAACACGTCTTTACAATATGTTTCTTATGTCAACAGATGAACAGGAAAAGGATGTATATAGAGAAGGGGCAAGATTAAAAAATCAGTTTATACATGATGGTGCGTTGGATATGTGGCGTATTCTTGAAAAGTTTGTAGAATATTTTGATGATATTTACGGTGATAGAGATGAAAAATTCCTGGAAGCGGATGGCCGGAGATATTTTATGCTTTTTTTGAAACCGATCATTAATGGAACAGGGAATTATTATATTGAGGCAAGAACAAGGAATGATGAACAGACGGATATGATCATTGATTATTTGGGACAGCAGTATATCATTGAGATGAAGATATGGCATGGGAATGCCTACAATGAAAGAGGAGAAAAGCAACTTTCGGATTATCTGGAGTATTATCATGTGGATAAGGGATATATGCTGAGTTTTAATTTTAATAAGAATAAGAAGATTGGTGTAAAAGAAGTGGTGTTAGGAGAGAAGCTGTTGATTGAAGCAGTTGTTTGATTACGAAAAATTAAAGTTATGATCAGCGATGAGTCGTAATTCTTAAGAACTTCTTAAATATTACAGGAAAGTTACAAAAAAATAAAAAAAGTACTTGAAGGTGACCTAAGGTCACCTTTTATAATCTAATTAACACGGAACATGGAGACTAGAATAGAAAGTAAAGAACTTGATAACCTATTTATACAAAACGAGGAGGTTCCTGAAATGAAAGGAATTATTTTAGCAGGTGGTTCAGGCACACGTCTGTATCCATTAACAATGGTAACATCAAAGCAGTTACTGCCAATCTATGACAAGCCGATGATTTATTATCCAATGTCAGTGCTGATGAACGCAGGCATTCGTGACATCCTGATCATCTCAACACCACAGGATACACCAAGATTCCAAGAACTGTTAGGAGACGGACATCAGTTTGGTGTGAATCTGTCTTATGCAGTACAGCCAAGCCCGGACGGACTTGCTCAGGCATTTATCATCGGAGAAGAATTCATCGGTGATGATACAGTAGCAATGGTTCTCGGAGATAATATTTTTGCAGGTCACGGACTGAATAAACGTCTGAAAGCTGCTGTTGAGAATGCAGAGACCGGAAAGGGAGCTACTGTATTTGGATATTATGTAGATGATCCGGAACGTTTCGGTATCGTAGAATTTGATCACGAAGGAAAAGCTATTTCCATCGAAGAAAAGCCGGCGCAGCCAAAGAGCAACTACTGTGTAACAGGATTGTATTTCTATGACAATAATGTTGTGAAGTATGCAAAAGAGTTAAAGCCAAGTGCACGTGGAGAACTGGAGATCACAGATCTGAACCGTGTATATCTTGAGAAAGGTGATCTGAATGTAGAACTTCTCGGACAGGGATTCACATGGCTGGATACAGGTACACACGAAAGCCTTGTAGATGCAACCAACTTCGTGAAGACGGTTGAGACACATCAGCACCGTAAGATCGCATGCCTGGAAGAGATCGCATACCTGAACGGATGGATCAGCAAGGACGAGGTAATGGAAGTATATGAAGTCCTGAAGAAGAACCAGTATGGACAGTACTTAAAAGACGTCCTGGATGGAAAATATAAAGAAAATCTGTACTAAAATCTATACTAAGAAATGATGCAAAAAGGAGAAATCAAAAAATGACAATTATTGTAACCGGAGGAGCCGGATTTATCGGAAGTAACTTTGTATTTCATATGTTAAACAAATACCCGGACTATCGCATCGTTTGTCTGGACTGCCTGACATATGCAGGTAACTTATCTACACTGGAGCCTGTAATGGACAATCCGAATTTCCGTTTTGTAAAAGAAAGCATTACAGACCGTGAAGCAGTGTACAAATTATTCGAAGAAGAGAAACCGGACATGGTTGTAAACTTCGCAGCAGAAAGCCACGTAGACCGTTCTATCGAGAACCCGGAAGTATTCCTGGACACAAACATCAAAGGTACTGCTGTACTGATGGATGCCTGCAGAAAGTATGGTATCAAACGTTACCATCAGGTATCTACAGATGAAGTATACGGCGATCTGCCGCTTGACAGACCAGACCTGTTCTTCACAGAGGAGACACCGATCCACACAAGCAGCCCATACAGTTCATCTAAGGCAGCAGCAGACCTGTTAGTTCTTGCTTATCACAGAACATACGGACTGCCGGTATCTATCAGCAGATGCTCCAACAACTACGGACCATATCACTTCCCGGAGAAACTGATCCCGCTGATGATCGCCAATGCACTGAATGACAAGCCGCTTCCGGTATACGGAGAAGGATTAAATGTACGTGACTGGTTATATGTAGAAGATCACTGTAAAGCAATCGACCTGATCATTCATAACGGAAGAGTCGGAGAAGTATACAACGTAGGCGGACACAATGAGAAGACAAACATCGAGATCGTAAAGATCATCTGTAAAGAGCTTGGAAAACCGGAAAGCCTGATCACTCACGTTGCAGACCGTAAGGGACATGATATGCGTTATGCGATCGATCCTACAAAGATCCACAACGAACTTGGATGGCTTCCAGAGACCAAATTCGAAGATGGTATTAAGAAGACGATCAAATGGTATCTTGAAAATAAGGAATGGTGGGAGACGATCATTTCCGGAGAATACCAGAACTATTATGAGAAAATGTATGCTCACCGGGAGGAGATTTAAGAATGAAAGTATTAGTGACAGGTGTTGGCGGACAGCTTGGTCATGACGTGATGAACGAACTGGCATCCCGTGGTTATGAGGGAATCGGTTCTGACATCAAAGAAACATACAGCGGAATCCAGGATGGTACAGCGGTAACAACAATGCCATATGTGCCGATGGATATCACAGATGCATCTTCTGTAGAAAAAGTTCTGACAGATGCAAAACCGGATGTAGTGGTACACTGTGCTGCATGGACGGCCGTAGATCTTGCAGAAGACGAAGATAAGAAAGACATCGTAAAAGCAGTCAATGCAACAGGAACAAAGAACATTGCAGATGTGTGTAAAAAGTTAGACTGTAAGATGGTATACATCAGTACAGACTATGTATTTGACGGACAGGGAGAGAAAGCTTGGGAACCTGACTGTAAGGATTACAAACCACTGAATGTATATGGAGAGACAAAACTTGCCGGAGAGCTTGCGGTATCGGAGACGCTGGATAAGTACTTCATCGTACGTATCGCGTGGGTATTCGGAAAGAACGGTAAGAACTTTATCAAGACAATGCTCAATGTAGCAAAGACACACGATACATTGAAAGTTGTAAATGACCAGATCGGAACACCAACCTATACATTTGACCTTGCAAGACTTCTCGTTGACATGATCGAGACTGACAAATATGGTTACTATCATGCAACAAACGAAGGCGGATATATCAGCTGGTATGATTTTACAAAGGAAATCTTCCGCCAGGCAGCAGAGCTTGGTCATAACGAATACGGCGAAGACAAGGTAACAGTTCTGCCGGTAACAACAGAAGAGTACGGTGTATCCAAAGCAGCAAGACCTTTCAACAGCAGACTGGACAAGAGTAAACTTGTGGAAAATGGATTTACTCCACTTCCGACATGGCAGGATGCGCTTGGAAGATATCTGAAAGAAATCGAATTCTAAATTTTATATAGGTGAAGAATAATCTCAGCCACATGACGTGGCTGGGATTAACTCACGTATAAATCATTTAAATCAATAAGGAGACGTAATAATGGGACAGATTAAAGTAGAAAAAAACGCAGGTGGTATCCAGGGACTCTGTGTAATTGAACCAACAGTACATGGTGATGCAAGAGGATACTTTATGGAGACATATAACCAGAAAGATATGGAAGAAGCAGGACTTACAATGCAGTTCGTTCAGGACAACCAGTCAAGTTCTACAAAGGGAGTCTTAAGAGGATTACATTTCCAGAAAGAATTTCCACAGGGAAAACTGGTACGTGTCGTGAAAGGTTCTGTATTTGATGTGGCAGTAGACTTAAGAAGTGACAGTGAGACATACGGAAAATGGTTCGGTGTAGAACTGACAGAAGAAAATAAGAAACAGTTCTATATTCCAGAAGGATTCGCACACGGCTTCCTGGTATTAAGTGATCTTGCTGAGTTCTGCTACAAGTGTACAGACTTTTATCATCCGGGAGACGAAGGCGGTCTTGCATGGAATGATCCTGAGATCGGTATTGAGTGGCCGTCACTGACAGGAGAGTATAAAGGAACCGCATCCGGAGAAGGCTATGCGCTGGAAGACGGCACTGCACTGAACTTAAGTGATAAGGATCAGCTGTGGGTTGGACTGAAAGATACGTTCCATTTTTAGGATAAACTATGAATAAGTTATCAAAATTACTGAATGTTGTGATTTATCTGTGCATCATAAGTTATGCACTTCCAACGGGAGTAATGAAGGGCATACCAATTCAGAAAATATTGGTATGCCTGTTGATTATTCTAGGAGGAATATGCCTGGTTTTGCAAAGAAAAAGCCTTGAGATTATAAAAAGTGCGAAGCTGGAGATTACTTTAGGTGTTTTGGGATTGTTGGCATGTATAGTCAGTTACATTCTTGGAAATGAATGGAGCATAAAATTTACGGGATTATTTTATATCTCGGTAATTGTGTTTGTAGAATTGTATTTTCTGGTCAGATATGAATTGGCTGAACCGGAAAAGATTGTAGAATGTATCCTTTATATGATGCTTTTGAAGATTCTGGGAAAAATAATCATAGAAATCGTCTTTGTATGTAAGTTGATAGAATATGAGGCTGTAATAGAATTTTATCTAAACATGTTTGGAACGGAAGCATCGACGATGACAATGCATTTGGGCAGATTATTGCTGATCCGTGTGCAGACTTCATCTGATATTATAGTGGTGACATTGATGCCGTTTTACTGGATGATGGAGAAATATAAAAAAAGCATCAGAAGTCTGCTGTTTGCATTGAGCGGGATTTATACATTGATTGTATTTTCGAGAGTTTTGATGGTTGAATTCTGCTGCTTTGCATTTGTTGCAGTGTTATATTATTGGAAGAAAATCCCGAAGAAGGTAAGATGCATCGGGGTGATTCTGGTACTTGCTTCGTCGGTATTATGGTTGAAACCTGTGATACAAATGATAGAATTCCGGTTCTTTTCTTCATTTGCTGTGGAATCAGATGATGTCAGGCAGATACAAATGAGAGAATTGATAAACGGAGTGAAGGAGTCACCGGTATTCGGCCATGGATTTGGAAGTTACATAAGCGATTATACAAGAAGCGGATCGATACCATTTTCATATGAAATAGAATATCTGTCATTTTGTTACCAGATGGGAATTTTAGGATTTGTAGTTTTTGTTGGAGGAGTTCTCCTGATATACATAAGAAAAATTGTAAAGTATACCGAAAAAAACACCTGGGTCATTAAAGTATTTACTTTGATCGGATTGGGCTGGTTTGTGATAAGACCTGCATTTAATCCTGCATTTCTCGGACTACAGAATGGATTTCAGATGATCGGGTTATTGATGATCAATATGTATTTTAATAAAAAGCAGGAACCGTATCAAAAGTAAAATGATACGGTTCCTGTTTTTTTCTATTTTTTGAATAATTTTCGTGTAAACCAGTCTCTGGCATAAGAAAGAGTATGAAGAATCAGTTCAAACTCGATCAAAATATAGTTAGGCAGATGCCGCAGCTTAAAAGCAACTTTTTTCTGTTCCTGGGCATGGGAAAGCCCTTCTTTTATTCCGCAGGCATAGTCTTTACCGAATCCCTTACGCATGAAAAACAGATATTTGACAACACAGCCGAGAAAAAGAGGAATAAAGTTCAAAACCAGCTGTAAGAAAGGCATGTTTTTGTAATTCAGGTAAATATTGTTGCGGGCGGATAATTTAACCTTGAAAGAGTTATATTTTGAACCGCTTGTACCGCTTCCTACGTGGTAGACCAGTGCTGTGGGACAGTATGTATTTTTGTAGCCGTAAATTTTTGCGCGATATCCGACATCGATATCCTCAAGGTATGCAAAATGATTTTCATCAAATAAGCCGATTTTTGAAAAAGCATTCCGGCGGTAGATGGCTGCCCCGGCGCATGCGGTAAATATCTGATCTGCTTTTGTGTAATTGGAGACAGGACGTCCGGTTCCGCGGCACACGCCCCAACCCATTAAGGTATAAAGATCACCGGCACTGTCAATCAGTTCTGGATGATACATCTGGATCATCTTACTGCTGACAGAAAAGATGCGCGGAGATTTTTCAATCGCTTTGATCATTTCTTCTACATAGTGTGTATCAACAGTCGTATCATTATTGAGCAATATCACATAAGGGGTAGTGGAATGTTCGATTCCGACATTGACCGCTTTGCTGAAACCGTAATTTTTCTTTAAGGAGATAACTTCTATATCTGGGTAGTGCTCACTCATATATTCCAGACTTCCATCAGAAGATGCGTTGTCAACCACTAGCACTTTGAAATCCCTGCAGGTCTGTTCTGATAATGACTGGAGGCAGGGCTCCATAAAATGTTTCCCGTTATAGTTTGGGATGATAATTGTTACTTTCATAGTTTGAGAAATACTCCGATCTCTATTTTCTAATTTGTGTCTATTATAGCAAAAAAAAGAAGAGGGTGCTATATGAAGATTGGGTAAAATAATTTTTTAAATATATTTCAAAATTATTAATAAAGTATTAAGAAAACTGTGGTATAATGGGTTGCCGTAAGGAAAAAATTATTGTAAGATAAAACGTAATGTAAAATTAGATAAATATGGGTGAGGAACATTGATAAAGGATAATCAAAAGTTATTAAACAGATTACATGTAGTAATAGATGCAGTTGTAATTGTATTTTCATATATTGCATCATGGTACCTGAGATTTAAAAGCGGGATTTTTGAATTGGATCCATGGTTTTTATCGTTGCAGGAATATGCAAAAGTGTTGATTGTAATTGTGCCGGGATATTTGGTCTTATATTATGGATTCCAGTTATATACACCAAAACGTGTGCAGGGACGCAGACTGGAAGCATGGCATATCATTCAGGCTAATGTGATTGGTCTGATGGCATTTATTTTACTTTTATATGTGTGGAAACAGCCTGATTTTTCCAGGGGAATGATTCTTGTATTTTTCCTGGTGAATGTATTTTTAGAAGTTGTTGTAAGAAATATTATCCGTGAAGTGTTGCGGGATATGCGGAAGCAGGGATATAACCAGAAGCACATTCTGCTGATCGGATATAGCCGTGCGGCGGAACAGTATATTGACAGAATTAAAGCAAATCCGGAATGGGGCTATATCGTGAGAGGAATTCTTGCGGACAATGTACCAAGAGGAACAGAGTATAAAGGAATTAAGGTACTTGGAAGAATCGATAATCTTATGATTGTTCTTCCGGAAAATAAACTGGATGAGATAGCAATCACTCTCGGGCTGGCAGAATATCATAAATTAGAAAAGATTGTAGGCATGTGTGAAAAATCTGGTGTCCATACAAAGTTTATACCGGATTATAATAATATCATTCCGACAAAACCATATACGGAAGATCTGATAGGACTTCCGGTAATTAATATAAGAAGAGTGCCGCTTAGCAATATGCTGAATGCATTTGTAAAAAGGGCAATGGATATTTTTGGAGCATTGGTTGCGCTCACATTATTTTCACCGGTCATGCTGGTAATAACAATTATTATAAAAGTGACATCGCCGGGACCACTGATCTTCAAACAGGAAAGAATCGGTCTGCAGAATAAACCATTTTATATGTATAAATTCCGGTCTATGGTTGTACAGGATGCATCAAAAGAAAAGAATGGATGGACGGTAAAGAACGATCCGCGTGTTACACCGGTAGGAAAGTTTATAAGAAAAACAAGTATTGATGAATTACCGCAGCTGATCAATATCCTGAAAGGGGATATGAGTCTGATCGGCCCGAGACCGGAAAGGCCTCAGTTTGTAGAGAAATTCAAAGAAGAGATCCCAAGATATATGATCAAACATCAGGTGCGGCCAGGACTTACCGGATGGGCACAGGTGAATGGACTACGTGGTGATACATCGATTCAAAAGAGAATCGAGTATGATTTATATTATATTGAAAACTGGACATTGGGATTTGATATAAAAATATTATTTCTGACATTTTTCAAAGGTTTTATTAATAAGAATGCATATTAGCTTCTAAAGGAGACGGCAATGGCAAAGAAAAAACGCAAGACAAAAAGACAATTAAGAGAAGAACGACGAAAAAAAATGCGCAAAAGAAAAAGAAAAAGAATTATTTTACTAACAGTTGAAATTATAATTCTGGCTGCTCTGTTAGTGGCTGCTTACGGAATATTCAAACTCGGAAAACTGGATTATAATGTGTTGAATAAAAAAAAGCTGGAAGTTTATAAGGATACAGGAGAGTATACGAACATTGCATTGTTTGGATTGGATTCGAGAAATAATGAATTGGACGGCGGTGTACAAAGTGACTGTATTATGATCGCAAGTATTAATAATAAGACAAGTGACGTGAAGCTTGTGTCTGTATACAGGGATACGTTGCTGCAGCAACAGAATGGACGCTACAATAAAGCGAACGCAGCATATAATACAGGCGGTCCGGAAGAGGCAATCAGTCTTCTGAACCGTAACTTTGATCTTGATATTAAGAATTATGTCAGTGTCAATTTTAACGCACTTGTAAAAGTAATCGATGCTCTGGGAGGCATTGATATTAAAATGACGAAAGAAGAAGCACACTGGTGTAATCTGTATGGTGCCGAGACGGCAAGAGTGATTGGCGAACATTGGTCGGATATAGAAGAAAAAGCCGGTACGCAGCATCTGGACGGTATTCATGGTGTGGCATATGCAAGAATCCGTTATACAAGTGGTAATGACTTCAAACGTGCACAGAGACAGAGAATTGTATTAGAAAAGGTTGCAAAGAAAGCACAGAAAGCGAATTTCATTACTTTAAATAAAATAGTAAATGAAGTATTTCCGATGATTTCGACAAGTTTTTCTTCAAAACAGATTCTGGGATTTGCAGCGAATGCACTGAATTATAATCTGGTGTCAACAAATGGATTCCCATATCAGGTAACAACCAGTGAAACAGTGAAGAATCATAGAGGTGTATCTTTTGTCATTCCAATCGGTTTGGAACAGAATGTAAAGCAATTACATCAGGAACTGTTTAATGATGATTCTTATGAGGCATCAGACAAAGTAAAAGAGATTGACAGTGACATTGTTTATCTGACGGATATAACAGCAGATAATACAGATGCAATGGAGTCTACGTTTAAAGGAGACAGTCTGAATGAGGGAACGGAATAAAATTATTTTAGAATATGGAACTTATATGCTGAGCTTTTTTGTCAGTTACATAGCGTCACTGGCAAAATGGTATTATGCTTCGGGAATTATTCTGATTGTGGAAGCTGTTTATTTGTATGTTCACTGGGTAAGGGAAAGTGGAAGCTTTGTGGAACTGAGGGCTCTGTTTACACTTGCCTGGGTAGGGGGCCAGGGAATCAGCTGTCTGAAACTCAGTACATTACAGGATACATGGAGCTATATAACCTGGTTGAGCTTTTGTGTGATATATATAGCTTTTGGAATAGGATATGAATGGGGAAGAAAGTATAGCAGGGTAGAGGGAAAAGAACCTGAAAAAAATAAAAAAAAGGCAGACAGGCTTTTTCGATGTATTATGTTGCTGCTGGTTGTGTCGGCAGGATGTTTTGTAATCGAAATTATCCGGATCGGTTATATTCCGGTTTTTTCAGACGAACCTTATTCGTATTCTTATTTCAGAATGTCGGCTTTACATTATCTTCATTATTGTGCAATCAGTTGTATCCTGATACCGGGACTTACGGTGCTTTGGAAAAAAATCGATTCTGAGGAAAGTAAGTGGCGTAATGGAGCGATCATTATTGCAAATATAGTGGCATTTGCAGTTCCGTTTCTCTATGTATCGAGATTTCAGTTTCTGTTTGAAATAGGTGTGGCAGCAGTCATTTATATACTGGTAAATAAAAATATGCGGAAAAGTACCTTGGTTCTTCTTGGCCTTGTGGTTTGTACAGCGTATGTGGTGATTACATTGTCACAGAAGCGGGATGCGATATATTTGAACAATGTATTTAAAATGAAATATACACATATGCCGGTGTTTCTGACCCAGCCGTATATCTATATTGCCAATAACTACGATAATTTTGACTGTCTGGTGAAAAATCTGCCGAAATTTTCTTATGGCCTGCGGATGTTATTCCCGTTTGTGTCATTAACGGGATTGAAATTTGTAATGCCAAATCTGGTTCCGGCAACGGTCTATCTGACCAGTACCGAATTGACAACGTTTACAATGTTTTATGATGCTTATTATGATTTTGGAGTCATTGGAGTATTTGTGATAGCTCTGCTTATTGGTGTTGTGGCAAAGGTCATTATTGATATTATTAAAAAAAGTGATAACCCGGTTGTATATCTTTTTTATGGACAGATTGCAGTGTATCTGGCTCTTGCATTTTTTACAACATGGTTCAGCAGTCCTGCGACATGGTTCTGGCTGATCATTACAGGGATGATTTATTGCTATGTAGGATATGATAAGAAATAGAGGATGAAAAAGAAAAGATGAATAACGATCAGACTTCTGTAGATGTGGTGATACCATCATACAGACCAGATGAAAAATTTAGCAGACTTGTGAAAAAACTTCAGGAACAGGAATATCCGATCGGCACTATTTTTGTGATCAATACAAAGGCCGGAAGGTTTCCGAAAGAAGTAGAGCAGATGGAAAAGGTAAAAGTATCCCATATAGAACGCCGGGAATTTGATCATGGCGCAACACGGGATATGGGAATGCAGATGTCAAAGGCGCAAATTGTTGTATTTATGACACAGGATGCAGTGCCAGCAGATGAATATGTGATTGGAAATATGGTGAAAGTACTGGAAGAAGATGAAATGACCGGGGCGGCGTATGCACGTCAGCTTGCAGCATCTGATTGTAATTATATAGAAAAATATACCAGAAAATTCAATTACCCGGAAAACAGCCGGATAAAAAGCAAGGAAGATTTACAGGAAATGGGCATTAAAACATTCTTCTGTTCTAACGTTTGTGCGGCATATAAACGGAATATTTATGAAAAAGCAGGTGGATTCTGCAAGAAAACAATATTTAATGAGGATATGATATTGGCCGGTCATATGATAAATGCCGGATATAAGGTCGCTTATGTGGCTGAAGCGAGAGTGATTCACTCGCATAATTATACAGGGATGCAGCAGTTTCACCGCAATTTTGATATGGCTGTGTCACAGGCAGAACATCCGGAAGTATTTGAGGGTATAAAGTCTGAAAGCGAAGGAATAAAACTGGTGAAGCAGACAGCCGCTCATTTGGTAAAACGGCGGAAAATACATCTGGTTCCCAAACTGGTTTATCAAAGTGGGTGTAAGTACATTGGTTACCGGATGGGGAAAATGTATAAAAAATTGCCGGATAAAGTCGTTAAATGGTGTTCGATGAGTCCGGGTTACTGGGAAAAGTAGATGAAAAGCTTTATTTTTGATTGAAGTTTGTCATATTTTAAGGTAATATAGATATGATATGATAAGCTACGGCTGAAGAAAGGATATAAAAAGTAATGGCAAAAGATAAAAAAAGATATAAAAGACGGGGACGAAGGTCGAAAACAAGGGGATTTGCATCCTGGTCTTTGGGTAAGAAGATTGGAGCCATTCTTGGAGGAACATTGGTAACGGTAGCAGCGATTGGAGCTGTCATTGTAGCCAGTAAACTTTCGAAGATCAATACAGTAAAGTTAGATACAGATAAATTAAGCGTTTCAAAGGAAGCCAAAAAAAGAGGAAGCGGATATCTGAACGTTGCATTGTTTGGTGTAGATTCAAGAGACAATGATCTGGATAAAGGAACCAGAAGTGATACAATAATGATTGCAAGCCTGAATAAGAAGACAATGAAGGTGAAAATTGCATCGATATATAGAGACACTTTGTCAGAGCAGGAAGATGGAACATTGAATAAAATCAATGCAGCATATTCATATGGCGGTCCGGAAGGTGCTCTTTCAGTGTTAAATAAGAATTTGGATATGAATATAGAACATTATGTAACGGTGAATTTCAACTCGATGATAGACATTGTAGATTCTGTGGGCGGAATTGATATCGATGTACAGGAAGATGAAATGCCGTACATTTGTGGTTATGTTCAGGAAATTATGAAGGTGACCGGAAAGCTGTCTCCGGGAGTTACAGAACCGGGAACACAGACTCTGAATGGTGTGCAGGCAACTGCATATGCCAGAATCAGATACACGGCCGGAGATGATTTCAGACGTGCAGAAAGGCAGCGGGCGGTTCTGCAGAAAGTTGTAGAGAAGCTGCAACAGGCATCACCGGCACAGTTGAATAAGATTATTGATAAGGTCTTTCCTGAGGTTTCGACAAACTTCACAATGACAGAAATCCTTGAATATGCGAAAGATGCGTTTGATTATGAACTGGGAGAAACAACAGGGTTCCCATTTGATAAGACAACCGATACATTGGGAAATGTAGGAAGCGTTGTTATTCCGGTTACAATGGAAAGTAATGTAAAGCAGCTGCATAGTTTCTTCTATGGAGAAAGTGATAATTATGATGTATCTTCTACAGTATCGGATATCAGTGCAAAGATAGAGAAAAAAGCCGGAAACAGAGATGCGGATACAGACGAATCAACGCAGGAGTTTATGCAACAGCCGGAAGAGACATATTCCGGAAACAGTGGAACAACAAAGAACAGTTCGGGAAGTACAGGAACAATCGGAAGCACTTCGTACAGATCGGGAACGAGTGGTAACAGTGGTACTTCGGGAAGTACAGGGACAACGGGAAGTACAACCGGAAGCACAACTGGAACAAGTACGGGAAGTGGTACATCAACCGGAACAGGAAGCGGAACAACAGGAAGTACAGGAACGACAGGAAATGGTACATCAACGGGAGATACTTCAACCGGGACAGGCGGAGAATCAACTGGCGGCGAAGGTACCACAGAGTAGAACACCATAAAGATAGAAAAAGGGGTATTATTCATGAAAAAAGTCAAAAAAATAATTGTATCATTTCTTTTGATGTGTATGTTGTGTGTTGGAATGACATGTGTGGCAAGTGCAACCGCAGCAGAATTCAGATTTTCTGATCCGCAGACCAGTGTCGGAGCAGAGGTAGATGTAACGGCAAAGGTTTCATCTGCGAAAGCGTTAAATACAATTCAGGCAACATTAAGCTATGATAAAACAAAGCTGCGCTTCATCAGCGGTGATGATGCTACAGGTGGAGACGGAACAATTACAATATCAAGAAATGATGAAAAAGCCGGAACAACGATGGAATTCAATTTAAAATTCCAGGCATTGGATGAGGGCACAACATCGGTAGAAGTTGCTAAGGTTGATGGAATTGATAGCAATGGAGTTGCATTGGAGATTACGTCAGGTTCTTCATCTGTCAGCATAGCAAAAGGCGATAAATCGCTGATTCAGGAAGAAGATACCAGTTCGGCTGCTGGTGGAACAGAGGTTAAGATTGGAAAATCAAAATATATCGTAACAGATGATTTTTCGGATACGATTATTCCTGATGGTTTTGTAAGAGATGCGTTGAAATTTGAAGGAACAGATCATCAGATTATTAAGCAGGAATCAAGTGGTGCACTTGCAATGTATCTTACACCTGAAAACGGAGGAGATGCGGATTTTTATCTGTATGACAGTGATACCGGAAACTTTTCTCCGCTTGAAGTAATAGAGGTTGCAAAGGGCAGATATATTATTCCTTTGGCTGATGACGGAAATATCTCATTGCCAAGCCAGTATCAGAAGACATCACTTACATTAAACGGAAAAGAGTTTGATACATGGCAGGATACAAAGAATGCGGAATATTATATTGTCTATGCGATGAATTCGGATGGAGAAAAGACAACATACCGTTATGATACAACAGATGGTACGTACCAGAAATATTCGCCATCATCAGGAACATCTTCAACGTCAGATTCTACTGTCAATAACGGAAAAGGAATCTGGGGAAAAATTTTAAATTTTGTAGATAGTTTTTTGGATATCGTAGTAATTATTGCACTTGTTCTTTTTGCAGTACTGCTGATCGTAGTAATTATTACTTCTGTAAAACTTCATTATAGAGATCTTGAATTAGATGATCTGTATGACGAATATGGAATTGATATGGATGAGGAAGAAGCAGAGAAGAAGATTCAGAAAAAAGCTGCGAAAAAAGTAAATAAAGAGAAGAAGAAAAATAAAAAGACAGCTAAAAAACCAGCAGATGTAAAGAAAACGTCAAGATTTGACTATGGAGAAGACGAATTTGAAGATTATGAGGATGATTTCGATGATGAGGATCCATGGGTGACAGAGAATATTGCTAAAGCAATGGAGCACAATCCTGCTAAGAAACAATCAGCAAGGCAGAAAAAGCCAGCAAGGCGTACAGAACCTGAAAGAGAAAAGAAACCATCCAAAGGTGTCCGTGCCTTAGACGAGACAGGTCCGGCAATCCGTAAACCTGTTAAGAAGATTAATCTGGAGGATACCAATGATTTTGAAGCTTTTACACCTCTGGATGAAGAAGCATTTGACAACTTTGAAGGTTATTATTCAGAAGATGATGATTATGATCTGTTCGGAGCAGGTTATGATGATGACGATCTGTTTGATGCGACAGCAGATCTTTTGAGTAATCATCCGGAAAAGAGAAGAAGTCATGCGGAGATGGATGATACATTCAAAATGGATGTGATTGATCTCGATTAAAATAGGATGAATAGAATGAACCGGTTTGCAGAAATCAGAAAGAAATTGATGGAAGCAAACCGGTTTGTTTTTTATTTTCAAGTGTTCCTGACAAGCTTTTTGAGTGTAGAAAATGTATAGCCCATCTCCTCCCACTTTGCAAGCAGCTCATCCAGAATCTCGCCATTGGTTCTGGAGGTGTTATGCAGCAGCACGATGGCACCCGGATGGATCCGTCCGAGAAGCTTGTCAAAAGCTTCTTCTTTGGATGGCTGCGCGTCGGCCAGCCAGTCAACGTAGGCAAGACTCCAGAAGAAGGTATGATATCCCATGTCTTTTGCCATCTGCAGATTTTCCGTACTGTATTTTCCCTGTGGCGGCCGGTAGAAGCGGGTCATGGATTTGCCTGTGATATCTTTATACAGAGCTTCCACACTCTTAAGTTCTCTGGAAAATGTCTCCTTTGTTGCAATCTGGGACATGTCGGGGTGATGGAAAGTATGGTTGCCGATGGTATGACCTTCTTTTAACATCTGCTTTACCAGCTCTGGATTATCACGCAGAAAGTTTCCGACAACAAAAAATGTGGCTTGAACGTTATGACGTTTTAAAGCATTCAAGATAGCCGGTGTATTTCCGTTTTCATAGCCGCAGTCAAAAGTGAGATAGATGACTTTTTTATCCGTCTTTTGTGCATAGTAGGCGTGATATTGCTGAAGCTCATCGAAAGATGCATTACCGACAGGAACTTTGCCTTCCTCCTGAAAGCTGAGACCCCAGTTTTCGGCAGCCGGCAGAATCGTGGAGAGGGGATTGCCGGAAGTCGAGGTTGTCGGAACTGTGCCGGAGGAAGATGCATTACCGAATGAACTTTTATCATCTGTTCTGACAGACGCAGGTGGAAAGATCCGGGCAATCTGTCCGCCTGCAAAGAAACAGAATGAAAAGAAGAATAAGAGGATCAATGGTTTGTAATTATGTAATCGGGACATAAGAACTCCGCAAGAATCATTTGTTCATATATATGCAGCGAATACAAAGTTATGACCTGCCTTGCAAATAGCAGGGAATCATAGTAGTATAGGGAAGAAAGAAAAATGGACGGAAATGAATGGAATATGGATGCAAAAATAAATGAACAGGTAAAGAATAAAAAGCAAGATAATCTGATCACTGCGGAGATCAGATATAAAATGACAGCGAAGGGTATGATGATCACCGAATATTATGGAGCGGACAGTTGTGTGGTCCTGCCGGATGAGATAGAAGGAGAAACTGTGACCGCACTGGATGATTATGCATTTGCCAGGAATCTGGAAGTGGAAGAGATCTGGCTGCCGGAAGCGTTAAAAGAAGTCGGTCGTTACGCATTCTACCGGTGCAGGAACCTGAAAAAACTGATTCTGGGGAATCAACTGCTCGATATGGGTGGCGGAGCATTGACGGGTTGTCGTTTGGAAGAAGTGGAGATATATTTCCGTGAGGGCAAGAAGAGCTGTCTGAAATCTATTGTAGAAGAGACGCGTTATCAGATCCGTGTAAGCTTATACGGATACAGTTGGAGATGTTGCGCAGAAAAAAACAGTACAGATGAATGGTTGCGGGAAGTCCGGATTCTATTTCCGGAACACTATGAAGAGGCGGTTGAGAACACCCCGGCAAGGATTCTTGAGACACACCATCATGGTGCGGGAGGATACTACCGCCAGTGCTTTTATAACCGGGAATTAGATTATAAGAAATATGATGAGATGTTCTATCATACGGTTGCGGAGGATACAGAAGAGACGGCGGTGGAGCTTGCACTGGACCGGCTGCGTTTCCCAGAGGAATTGTCGGAGAAGAACAAAAATGTCTACGAAGCATACATACGGGAGCATATGGAAACGGTGGCAGCGTATCTGGTAAAGAGAGAAGATATAGAAGGAATCCGGTTCCTGGAGCAGAAGAAGCTGTGGAGTGAACCGGCTTTACAGACAGGTATGAATGTAGCGGCAGAGGGAAAAAGGACGGAAAGTCTGAGTGTGCTTATGGATGTCAGAAAAGAGTTGTTCCCGAAGAAGAAAAAGACGTTTGAATTGTAAGGAGAAAAAGCGGAAAATCATATGGCAGATACGAAGAGACGTATAAAAAATGAAGAAATAAAGAAAGAAACAACAGAACCAGAGGCTGTGTCACAGTCAACTGCCATGCAGGAGCGTATGGAGTCTGTCAGCCGAAAGATCCTGATCACGGCAAGAAATGAGCTTTATATGAAGATGCGTTTCCTGGACGTTGCATTGTCGTGCATGCCATTTATACCGGATACTGGTGCGGACGGCATGGGAACGGATGGACTATACCTTTATTATGATCCGCAGTATCTGGGGGGATTGTTCAGGGAAGACCGCATTATGGTGAACCGGATCTATCTGCATCTGGTACTGCATGGTATCTTCCGGCATATGCTTCGGAGAAAGGGAAGAGAAGAGCGGATTTATCATCTGGCCTGCGATATTGTAGCAGAATCCATCATCGACGGGCTTCAGTACCGCTGTGTGATGAAGGCCAGGTCTCTTCCGAGAAGAGAGATGTATCGGATGTTGAAAAAGAAAATGAAGACATTGACGGCAGAACGGGTATATGAAGTGCTGAAGAAAGAAGAATTCCCGGAAACGAAGCTTGGACAGTTAGAGTCAGACTTCCGTGTGGATGATCACAGTTACTGGCCAAAAGATGAGGATAAGAAGAAGCAGAGCCAGATCGAGAATCAGTGGCAGGACATCAGTGAACGTATGGAGACGGAGATGGAGACATTTTCCAAAGAGGCATCGGAAAGTTCGGGTGGTCTGATCGATCAGGTGAAGGTCGAGAACCGGGAACGGATGGATTACCGGGAATTTTTACGGAAGTTTTCGGTTTTAAAAGAAGAGATGACGGTAGACCCGGATTCTTTTGACTATAATTTTTACAGTTATGGATTGTCGTTGTATGGGAATATGCCATTGATCGAGCCGCAGGAGTGGAAGGAAGTCCAGAAGGTCGAAGAATTTGTGATTGTGATCGATACATCAATGTCGTGCTCCGGAGAACTGGTGAAAAAGTTTCTGGAAGAGACATACGGTGTGTTGAGTGAGAACGACAGTTTTTTTCGGAAGGTGAATATTCATATCATACAGTGTGATGACCAGATCCAGACGGATCAGAAGATCACCTGTGAGGAAGAATTGAAATCTTATATGGAGAAGTTAGAATTAAAAGGCGAAGGCGGAACGGATTTTCGCCCGGCATTTGCCTATGTGGACGAAATGATCCGGCAGCATGCATTTGAACATCTGCGGGGGATGATCTATTTTACGGACGGACGAGGGATCTATCCGGCGAAGTGCCCGGTCTATGAGACGGCATTTGTGTTCATGGAGGAAGAATATGAAGATGTGGATGTTCCGCCGTGGGCAATCAAGATCATTCTGGAAGAAGGACAGGATCTGTAAGTAACCGGTGAATTATATGGAGGAAAGAAATAAATGGATATAAAGCGAGCAAAGAAAGAAATCAAAGATTCCATCGAGGCATATCTTGCCAAAGATGAGTTCGGGGATTATATGATTCCACAGATCAGACAGAGACCGATTCTTTTGATGGGGCCTCCGGGAATCGGAAAAACCCAGGTCATGGAGCAGGTGGCCAAAGAGTGTAAAGTGGCGCTTGTGGCATATACGATCACGCACCACACCAGACAGAGTGCGGTGGGACTGCCATTTATTGAAAAGAAAGTATATAGCGGAAAAGAATATTCTGTTACCGAATATACGATGAGTGAGATTATTGCCTCAATATACGATAAGATGGAAGAGACCGGATTAAAAGAAGGAATCCTCTTTATCGATGAGATCAACTGTGTGTCAGAGACGCTGGCACCGACGATGCTGCAGTTCCTGCAGTGTAAGATGTTCGGCAATCAGAAGATCCCGGAAGGCTGGATCATCGTGGCAGCAGGTAATCCGCCGGAATATAATAAGTCGGTCCGTGATTTTGATGTGGTGACACTTGACCGCATCAAGAAGATCGATGTGGATGTGAACTATGATGTCTGGAAAGAATACGCATATCAGGCAGATATCAATCCGGCAATCCTTGCATATCTGGAGATCCGCAGAGATTATTTCTATCGCATGGAGACGACCGTGGACGGAAGAGTCTTTGCAACGGCCAGAGGATGGGAAGATCTTTCCCAGCTTCTGAAGACATATGAGAAGCTGGGAAAGAAAGCAGATAGAGAGGTCGTTCATCAGTACATTCAGCATTGGAAGATTGCAAAGGATTTTGCGAATTATCTGGAACTGTACAGAAAATACAAGAAAGATTACGGACTTGAGAAGATCATTGAAGGTGTCTACACAAAGGACACTTTGGAAAGACTGCAGTATGCAGCATTTGATGAGCGTCTCAGTGTAGTTAACATGCTGATCGGAAGACTGGGAACTTGCTTTAAAGATTATTTTCTGAAAGACCGGTTTGTGACGATCTTATATGAATATCTGAAGTTATACAGATCCAATCTGCAGATCGATCTTGTAGTCTGTGAATCGAGGGACAAGTACGAAAAACTCCGGAAAGAAGAGCAGATGACAAAGCAGGAAGATCATGTACGCAAACAGGTACTGGATACGCTGGAATCCTATGAACAGCTTACGAAAGAGGAACATCTGGACGGAGAAGCAGCATTTGAACGTGTAAAGGAATTGTTTGGCAATGAAGTGGCAGGGCGGGAAGAACTGACAGAGCATACACTTGCTGCGCTGGAACACGCATTTGATTTCATGGAAGCTGCATTTGGAGACAGTCAGGAGATGGTCTCTTTCGTGACCGAACTTAACACGAATTATTACAGTATCCAGTTCTTAAAGGAAAATGACTGTGACAAGTATTATCAGTACAATAAGAAATTGTTGTTCGACAAACAGCAGGAAGAGATCCTGTCCGAAATGGATGAGATCGAACAGGATCTGAACACTGTCATAAAATAGTAGTTCATATAACTAATATGTAAGCTTATATCCATAGCGGATTTTCCGGTAGATCTTCCAGACAATGACTGCCGGAAAACTAAGTGCGATATAAAGAGATGACAGTACGCCGACACCTCCGCCGATGATCATAAGAATTAAAATACCAATATTCATAAAAAAGTCCTCCTTGCTGATTCTCTGTTGTTTCCAGATACATTTTATGCATTTTGATGGAGGAACGAAAGAGCCAAAAAGGCTTCTTAACGCCATCTGAACAGTAAATGTTAATTTCTTAACGGAGTTTTAGCAGGAGAAGTACATTTACTTTGAAGACGGCAGGTGTTAGAATAAACAATGAGTAAACTTGAAAAATATAAGATGATGAGGAGAATATATATATGAAATGGAATCAGTTTCGTCTGAAGACGACGACAGAGGCAGAAGATATCGTCAGCAGCATGCTTGCAGATCTTGGAATCGAAGGAGTGCAGATCGAGGACAAGATTCCGCTCACCCAGTCTGACAAAGAGCAGATGTTCGTAGACATCCTGCCGGATATACCGGAAGATGATGGATGTGCATATCTGACATTCTATCTGGACGAAGATGTAGACAAGCAGGAGATGTTACTGAAAGTCAGACAGGAATTGGAAGAGATGAGAAGTTACCTGAATGTAGGGGAATGTACGATTGAAGAATCACAGACAGAGGATGTAGACTGGGTGAATAACTGGAAACAGTATTTCCATCAGTTCTATATTGATGACATTCTTGTCATTCCTTCATGGGAAAATGTCGAGGCGAAGGACAGTGACAAGATGGTGATCCATATCGATCCGGGTACAGCATTCGGAACCGGTATGCATGAGACAACACAGCTCTGCATCCGTCAGCTTAAGAAATATGTGACAGAGGATACAGAAATCTTAGATGTAGGATGTGGAAGCGGAATCCTTGGAATGCTGGCATTGAAGTTCGGCGCAAAGCATTCCGTAGGAACAGATCTGGATCCGTGTGCGATCGATGCAACATATGAGAATATGGACAATAACGGGATCAGCAGAGATCAGTATGAAGTCATGATCGGTAACATCATTGACGATAAAGCAGTACAGGACAAGGTTGGATATGAAAAATATGATATTGTAGCAGCAAATATCCTGGCAGATGTACTGGTGCCGCTGACACCTGTGATCATTCATCAGATGAAAAAGGGCGGTATCTATATCACGAGTGGAATCATCGAAGATAAAGAAGACGTGGTAGTAGAAGCTGTGAAGGAGGCAGGCCTGGAAGTCCTGGAAGTCAATCACCAGGGTGAGTGGGTATCTGTAACAGCAAGAAAGAATTAGAGGATCTGATATGCAGCATTTTTTTGTATCACCGGAACAGGTGAGGGAAGAAAAAATCTATGTAGAAGGCAGTGACGTCAATCATATGAAGAATGTGCTCCGTATGAAGACCGGCGAGGAACTGACCATTGGGGACGGTGACGGATGGCTCTATTTGTGTGTGGTGGAATCTTACGAAGAAGACATGGCGGTACTTAAGATTCTGGAGAAAAAGAAGGATGAGAGCGAACTTCCGTCAAAAATCTATCTGTTTCAGGGACTCCCAAAACAGGACAAGATGGAACTGATCGTGCAGAAAGCGGTGGAACTGGGTGTATACCAGGTGATTCCGGTGGCAACGAAGCGTGCAGTAGTAAAGCTGGATGCAAAGAAAGCAAAAAAGAAGGTCGAACGCTGGCAGCAGATCGCAGTCAGTGCGGCAAAGCAGGCAGGAAGAGGCATTATCCCGGCAGTGGGAGAAGTGTGTACCTATGCACAGGCCCTGAAGTATGCAGAGGAACTGGATGTTGTCCTGATCCCGTATGAACTGGCAGAAGGCATGGAAGAGACGAAACAGATCATTGCAGAGATCCGGCCGGGGCAGTCGGTCGGCATCTTTATCGGACCGGAAGGCGGCTTTGAGAAAGAAGAAGTAGAACAGGCTGTGAAAGCCGGGGCAGAGCCGCTGACACTTGGAAAGAGAATCCTCCGTACAGAGACGGCCGGACTTACAATGCTTTCGGTTCTGATGTTCCATCTGGAAGGGTAGAGACATAATCTAATACTAAGAATGAAGAGTACAGGAAGTGAAGAAATGAAGGAAGTATATCTGGATAATTCGGCGACCACCATGGCATATCGAAGCGTCGGGGAACTGGTGCAGAAGGTTATGTGTGAAGACTATGGCAATCCGTCTTCCATGCATAACAAGGGTGTGGAAGCAGAAAAATATATAAAAGAAGCAAAAGAGACATTTGCAAGACTATGGAAAGTACAGGAAAAGGAAGTGTATTTTACTTCCGGCGGTACCGAGAGTGACAATATGGCATTGATCGGTGCAGCAAGGGCGAACAAGCGTGCAGGCAACCACCTGATCACGTCATCGATTGAACATCCGGCGATCATTAATACCATGCGTTTTCTGGAAGAGGAAGAAGGATTCCGTGTAACCTATCTTCCGGTAGATCAGTATGGAAGGATCCGTCTGGATGCACTGCAGGAAGCACTGTGTGAAGATACGATTCTGGTATCGATCATGTATGTGAATAATGAGGTGGGTTCTGTCCAGCCGATTCAGGAAGCGGCAAGTATCGTAAAGGCATATAATAAAGATATTTTATTCCATGTCGATGCGGTACAGGGATTTGGAAAATATAAGATTTACCCGAAGAAACTTAAGGTAGATATGTGTTCCGTCAGTGGTCACAAGATCCACGGACCGAAGGGTGTGGGTGCTTTATATATCGGTGAAAATGTAAAGATCCGTCCGATCGTTTATGGAGGCGGCCAGCAGCATGATATGCGTTCCGGAACAGAAAATGTACCGGGAATCGCAGGACTTTCCCTGGCAGCAAAGACGATTTACGACAACCTGGATAAGAAGGTAGAGAAGATGAGGATGCTAAAGCAGCATTTCATCGAAGGCGTGGAAAAGATTGAGAATACGACGATCCACGGATTATATGATGAGACATCGGCACCACATATTATCAGTGTAGGAATCGCAGGTATCCGGAGTGAAGTATTGCTGCATGCGCTGGAAGATAAGGGAATCTATGTATCATCCGGTTCGGCATGTGCATCCAATCATCCACAGATCAGCGGTGTGTTAAAGGGAATCGGAGCAAGGCAGGAGTTCCTGGATGCGACCCTCAGGTTCAGTATGTCAGAATTTACTACGATGGAAGAGATTGACTATACGCTCGATGCACTATATAATATAGTACCGATGCTTAGAAGATATACCAGACATTAAGTAGATCACGATAAAAGAGAAAGAAATCAGGAAAGGAATCAGAAGATGAGATTTCATACATTTTTATTAAAATATGGAGAGATTGGAATTAAGGGAAAGAACCGTCATCTGTTCGAGGATGCACTGGTACGCCAGGTGCGCTATGCATTAAAGGATGTGGACGGACAGTTTGATGTGCATAAGTCACAGGCGAGAATCTATGTGGACTGTGAAGGAGATTACGATTATGATGAGACGGTAGAACATCTGAAAAAGGTATTTGGTCTGGTCGGAATCTGTCCGGTTGTCCGTATGGAGGATAAAGGATTTGAGGAACTGAAGAAAGACGTTGTGGCATATATGGATGAGATGTATCCGGATAAGAACTTCACATTCAAAGTAGAATCCAGACGTGCAAAGAAGTCGTACCCATTGAATTCTATGGAGATCAGCCGTGACCTTGGAGAGGCTATTTTGTATGCATTTCCGGAGAGCGGAATCAAGGTTGATGTGCATCATCCGGATGTTATGGTCAATGTAGAAGTAAGAAATGAGATTTACGTATATTCACAGATCATCCCGGGAGCAGGCGGAATGCCGGTTGGAACGAATGGTTCGGCGATGCTGCTGTTATCCGGTGGTATTGACAGCCCGGTTGCGGGATATATGGTATCAAAACGTGGTGTGAGTCTTGAAGCAACCTATTTCCACGCACCGCCGTATACAAGTGAGCGTGCAAAACAGAAAGTTGTGGATCTTGCGAAGAAGGTAGCAAAATATTCCGGACCGATCAAGCTTCACGTAGTTAACTTTACTGATATCCAGCTTTATATCTATGACCAGTGCCCGCACGATGAACTGACGATCATTATGAGAAGATATATGATGCGTATTGCAGAGCATTTTGCAAAAGAAGATGGATGCTTAGGTATGATCACAGGCGAGAGTATCGGGCAGGTGGCAAGTCAGACCATGCAGAGCCTTGCGGCAACCAATGATGTATGTACGATGCCGGTTTATCGTCCGCTGATCGGATTTGACAAGCAGGAGATCGTGGATGTATCAGAGAAGATCGATACTTACGAGACATCCATCCAGCCATTCGAAGACTGCTGTACGATCTTCGTGGCAAAACATCCGGTAACAAAGCCGAATATTGATGTGATCCGGCGTTCGGAAGAGAACCTGAATGAAAAGATTGATGAGCTGATGAAGCAGGCGATCGAGACTGTTGAGGTCATTGAAGTAAAATAAAAAAGAGGGCTGAACCCTTAAACAGGTCAGCCCTTTTTCTAAGTAGATCATTTACTTTAATGACGAATTAGTCACAAAGATATGGTTTTAACATAGCCATGATCTCATCTACATTATCATCAGCGTGGATGTTCAGATCGATCGGTTTAGAAAGATCTAAGCTGAAGATTCCCATGATTGATTTTGCATCGATGACATATCTTCCGGATACAAGATCAAAATCATAATCAAATTTTGTGATGTCATTTACAAATGATTTTACTTTGTCAATTGAATTTAAAGAAATTTTTACTGTTTTCATTGGAATACCCTCCTTGATTCATTTCTTGTTCTATAGATATATTAAGAGTCAGACGAAGAAAAGTCAAGAAACAAATTGCCAAAGAATTCAGAAGATTTTCGTTAGAAGTTACAACAATGTGTAAAAAAGAAAGGAACAGATACATGAAGAAAGTAGCATTGCATAATCTCGGGTGCAAAGTGAATGCGTATGAGACGGAAGCCATGCAGGAACTGCTGGAAAAGCATGGATATGAGATTGTGCCGTTTCAGGAAGGTGCAGATGTGTATATCATTAATACCTGTACGGTGACAAATATGGCAGACCGGAAATCCAGACAGATGCTGCACAGGGCAAGAAAGATGAATCCGGATTCGATTGTCGTTGCCTGTGGCTGTTACGTGCAGGCCAGAAAAGATGACATCCCGGATGGAATCGATATTGTCATCGGAAATAACAAGAAGCAGAATATTGTCGAGATCCTGGAAAATTATGAGAAAGAGAAAAATCCGGATGCCCAGGCCGGAACACCGGCAAAACAGGAAAAAGCGGCAGAGACTTATCAGGAGATTCTGGATATCAATCACGAAAAAGCGTATGAAGATCTGCATTTAAGCACGGCAGCAGAGCATACGAGAGCGTATATCAAGGTACAGGATGGATGTAACCAGTTCTGTTCTTACTGTATTATTCCATTTGCAAGAGGAAGAGTAAGAAGCAGAAGCCGTGACAGCGTACTTGGAGAAGTAAAGACATTGGCGGCCAACGGATACAAAGAAGTGGTGCTGACGGGAATCCACCTGAGTTCCTATGGAATCGACTGCGATGACAATCTGTTATCCCTGATCCTTGCGATCCACGAAGTAGATGGAATTGAAAGAATCCGCCTCGGATCACTGGAACCAAGAATCATCACGGAGGAATTTGTACAGACGATCGCACAGCTTCCGAAGATGTGTCCGCATTTCCATCTGTCACTGCAGAGCGGATGCAATGCAACACTGAAGCGCATGAACCGCAGATACACTGCAGAAGAGTATTACGAAAAATGCCGGCTGCTCCGTAAGTATTTCCGTAACCCGGCACTTACAACAGATGTGATCGTTGGATTCCCGGGAGAAACGGAAGAAGAATTTGCCGAGTCAAAAGCATTTGTAGATAAAGTGGATTTCTACGAGACACACATTTTCAAATATTCCAGAAGAGAAGGAACGAAGGCCGCAGCAATGAAAGACCAGGTTCCGGATCAGATCAAGGCTGTAAGAAGTGCGGAACTTATAGAACTGAGCCATAGAAAACAGGCTGCATACGAAGAAAGACTGATCGGAACCACGCAGGAAGTTCTGATCGAAGAGAAAATTATACGCAACGGAGAAGAATTACAGATTGGCCACACAAAGGAATATGTGAAAATTGGTGTAAAAAATCCGAATAATCTTATTAATCAGCTTGTAAATGTAGAAATTGAAAACCAATTACAAATATTGCATTGAAATTTAAGATTTAATCATGTAGAATAAAATTGAAATATTTTTGGAGGACGTGATTACATGAAAAATATGACAAATACCCAGTTTTTCCAGGTGGAAAGTGGACCGCAGATCAGTGCAAAAGATATTCTGGAAATCGTATACAAGGCATTGAGTGAAAAGGGATATAATCCGGTAAATCAGATCGTAGGATACATTATGTCCGGCGATCCGACTTATATCACAAGCCATAACGGAGCCAGAAGTCTGATCATGAAGATGGAAAGAGATGAACTGGTAGAAGAGATGCTCAAGACGTATATTGAGCATAATGAGTGGGAATAATGACTATGAGAATCATGGGACTGGACTATGGATCTAAGACGGTAGGTGTTGCTGTCAGTGATCCGTTGGGAATTACTGCTCAGGGAGTGGAGACTATATGCAGAAAGGACGAGAACAAGCTCAGAAAGACCTGTGCGCGTATCGAAGCACTGATCGAAGAGTATCAGGTTACGAAGATTGTCCTCGGACTTCCGAAGCATATGAACAATGATATTGGAGATCGTGCGGAAAAATCAATGGCATTTGGTGAGATGTTAAAAAGACGGACCGGCCTGGAGGTCGTGATGTGGGACGAGCGTCTGACCACGGTAGAAGCTGAACGGACTTTAATAGAGAATAAGGTAAGGCGTGAAGACCGTAAGAAATATATTGATAAGATTGCGGCTGTTTTTATATTGCAGGGATATCTGGATTCACTTGCACACACGCCACTGGATTAAGAGGTAGATTGCAGATGGAAAAGATTAAATTCATGTCCGAAGAGATGAATGAAGAAGTAGATTTTTATGTACTTGAACAGACGAAAGTTGGTGGTGTGTCATATATTCTGGTGACGGATTCGGAAGAAGATGATGCAGAATGTCTGATTCTGAAAGACACATCAGGAGAGAGCCAGTCAGAGAGCGTATACGAGATCGTAGAGGATGATGTAGAGCTTTCTGCTGTTCTGAAAGTATTTGAAGAACTACTTGAAGATGTAGAGATTGAAAGGTAGTTTGGAATGTCTATCAGTAAAGAGAAGTTTAAAGAAATGCTGAGAGAGAAGGGGTTGAAAGTTACCAACCAGCGTATACTGGTACTGGAGGTCCTTGCAGATCACCGCGATAAGCATCTGACTGCAGAAGATATTTATGAATTAGTAAGAGAAGATTATCCGGAGATTGGGCTGGCAACTATATACCGGACAGTGCAGTTGTTACTGGAAATGCAATTGGTGGATCGTATCAGTCTTGACGATGGATGTGCACGTTATGAAATCGGAGAATTCTTTGATGGAGAAGAAAGACATCATCATCACCATCTGATATGCAGAACATGTGGTAAGATTCTTCCGTTTAAGGATGATCTGTTGGAAGATCTGGAAGATAAGATCGAAGATACCACGGGATTTCATGTGTTAGACCACGAATTAAAGTTCTATGGACAGTGCAGGGAGTGCCAAAAAAGAGGCAGAAAAAAGTAGTGCGGTAAACACGTGGAGGTGTAATTTTGAAAAGAGAAAACAATGGAAAAATGCGTATCATTCCACTCGGAGGTCTGGAAAAGATCGGAATGAACATCACAGCTTTTGAGTATGAAGACAGTATTATTGTTGTAGACTGCGGATTATCTTTCCCGGAGGAGGATATGCTCGGAATCGACCTGGTCATTCCGGACGTCACCTACCTGAAAGATAACATTCAGAAAGTAAAAGGATTTGTAATCACCCATGGACATGAGGACCATATCGGTGCACTTCCTTATGTATTAAGAGAACTGAATCTTCCTATCTATGCGACAAAGCTTACGATGGGAATCATTGAGAAAAAGTTGACGGAACACAATCTGCTCCGCAGTACAAGAAGAAAAGTTGTCAGACACGGACAGTCGATCAATCTGGGACAGTTCCGTATCGAATTTATTAAGACAAACCACAGTATTCAGGATGCGGCAGCACTGGCAATCTATTCACCGGCCGGTATTGTTGTGCATACAGGAGACTTTAAAGTAGATTATACACCGGTATATGGTGATGCGATCGATCTGCAGAGATTTGCAGAGATCGGTAAGAAAGGCGTACTGGCACTGATGTCAGACAGTACCAATGCCGAGAGACCAGGATTTACACAGTCAGAGCGTACGGTAGGTATCACATTTGATCATGTTTTTGCAGAGCATAAAGATACCAGAATTATCATTGCAACATTTGCGTCAAATGTAGACCGTGTACAGCAGATCATCAATACGGCATGTAAATATGACCGTAAGGTGGTCGTAGAGGGACGAAGCATGGTGAACATCATCCAGGTTGCACAGGAACTGGGATACTTAAATGTTCCGGATAAGACATTGATCGAGATCGACCAGCTTAAGAATTATCCGCCGGAGAAGACCGTTCTGATCACAACCGGAAGCCAGGGAGAATCTATGGCAGCTCTGTCGCGTATGGCAGCAGATGTGCATAAGAAAGTAACGATCATGCCTGGTGATACGATCATCTTCAGTTCGAATCCGATCCCTGGAAATGAAAAGTCTGTATCCAAGGTAATCAATGAACTGACAGCTAAGGGAGCGAATGTCATCTTCCAGGATGCACATGTATCCGGTCATGCATGTCAGGAAGAACTGAAACTGATCTATTCTCTGGTAAAACCGAAATATGCGATCCCGGTTCACGGAGAATACCGTCACCTCAAAGCAAATGCGGGAATTGCCAGAATGCTTGGCATTCCGAAAGATAATATTTTCATCCTGAAATCCGGTAATGTTCTGGAAGTCAGTGAGAAGGAAGCAAAAGTAGTAGACAATGTACACACAGGAGAGATTCTGGTAGACGGACTTGGTGTAGGAGATGTAGGAAATATTGTTCTTCGTGACAGACAGCATCTGGCGGAAGACGGTATTATGATCGTTGTACTGACACTGGAAAAAGGAAGCAATCAGCTTCTTGCAGGTCCAGATATTGTATCGCGTGGATTCGTCTATGTAAGAGAGTCCGAAAGCCTGATGGAAGAGGCAAGAAAAGTTCTTACAGATGCAGTGGAGGATTGTCTGACACATCAGCGCAACGCAGACTGGAGTAAGATCAAGCTTGTGATCCGTGATACGATGAACGATTTCATTTGGAAACGTACCAAGAGAAGACCAATGATCCTCCCGATCATTATGGACGTATAAAAAAAGAAAAAAATGAGCCGCCACATAGTACGAAACCGGCGCCTTCCGACACAGTGTGTGAGGCTGGTTTTGTACAGTGTACGGCTCGTTTCCTTGTAGAATCCTAAGAGAAACTGCAGGAAAGAACAGGTATAAACAGTTAGAACAGAGGTAGAGATACTATGATCGTAGATGAACGTATGGTTACATACATCCGGTCGTTGGAACGTCCGGAGAATCCTGTGATAGAGGCAATCGAACAGGAAGCATTGGAAAACTTCGTACCGATCATCCGCAAAGAAACCCAGAGCTTCTTAAAGGTAATGATGTTAATAAACCGCCCGGCCAGAGTGCTGGAGGTGGGCACAGCAGTCGGATTTTCGGCAATCTTAATGAGTGAATATCTTCCGGAAGGAAGCCGTATCACAACAATAGAAAACTATGAAAAAAGAATCCCGATTGCGCGAAACAACTTTAAGCGTGCGGGGAAAGAAGAACAGATCACGCTGATCGAAGGGGATGCCCTGGAAGTGATGAAGACCCTGGAAGGTCCATATGATTTTATCTTTATGGATGCGGCCAAGGGACAGTATATCCATTATATGCCGGAGGCAGTAAGACTGCTTGCGGATGGAGGTATCCTGATGTCAGACAACGTATTACAGGATGGGGATATCATAGAATCCAGATTTGCGGTAGAGAGGCGGAACCGTACCATCCACAGCCGTATGCGGGATTACCTCTATGAATTAAAGCACAGCAATGTGCTGGAGACATCGATCATCCCGTTGGGTGATGGTGTGGCACTCAGTATCAAGAAGAAAAAAGAGGAGAAGGAGAATCGATAAGATGAGAAACAGACATCCAGAATTACTGATTCCTGCAAGCAGTCTGGAAGTGTTGAAGACTGCGGTTATGTTTGGTGCAGATGCAGTATATATCGGAGGAGAGGCATTTGGACTTCGTGCAAAGGCAAAGAATTTCTCTATGGAAGACATGAAAGAAGGCGTGCAGTTTGCGCATGAGCATGGAGCAAGAGTTCATGTCACTGTAAATATTCTTGCACATAATGATGACCTGGAAGGTGCGGCAGAGTATTTAAAAGAACTAAAAGAGATCGGACCGGATGCGCTGATCATTGCAGATCCGGCAATTTTTATGCTTGCAAAAGAGATTTGTCCGGAGATAGAAAGACATGTCAGCACACAGGCAAATAACACGAACTATGGAACATTCAACTTTTGGTGGAACCTGGGGGCAAAGCGTGTGGTAACAGCCAGAGAACTTTCATTAAAAGAAATCAGGGAGATCCGTGCGCATATCCCGGCAGAGATGGAGATTGAAAGTTTTATCCATGGGGCAATGTGTATTTCTTATTCCGGAAGATGCCTGCTGAGCAATTTCTTTACGGGAAGAGATGCCAATCAGGGTGCCTGTACACATCCGTGCCGTTGGAAATATTCCGTGGTAGAAGAGACAAGACCGGGCGAATATATGCCGGTGTATGAGAATGAAAGAGGAACATACATTTTCAACTCCAAGGATCTGTGTATGATTGAACACATTCCGGAAATGATCGATGCGGGAATTGATAGCTTTAAGATCGAGGGACGCATGAAGACGGCTCTGTATGTGGCGACGGTTGCAAGAACTTACCGCAAGGCGATCGATGATTATCTGGAGGATCCGAAGAAATATGAGGCGAATATGCCTTGGTACAGGGATCAGATTTCGAACTGTACGTATCGTCAGTTTACGACAGGATTTTATTTTGGAAAACCGGGTGACGAGAGCCAGATCTATGATAGTAACACGTATATCAAAGAGTACACTTATCTTGGGATTATCGGCGGGATTAAAGATGGCATGTACCGCATCGAACAGAGAAATAAGTTCTCCGTAGGTGAGACTGTCGAGATTATGAAACCGGACGGACAGAACGTAGAAGTAACGGTGGAAAAGATCATAGATGAGGATGGGCAGGAGCAGGAGAGTGCGCCGCATCCAAAGCAGGTGCTGTATGTGGCATTAAGCGGAGAAGCTTCCGTATATGATATTTTAAGACGCCAGGAAGGTGTAACGGAATAGGGCAGACAAGTAACAGAGAAAGCAGTGATTCAGTGCAAAAATGGAAAAGCACAGAATCACTGCTTTTTGCATAGAATATAATAAATCTGCCTAAGAGGTGCTTTGTCTTGAAGTCATTTCCCCAACCATTGACGGCAGCGGAAGAAAAGTACTATATGCAGAAATATACAGAGGGTGATCTGGAAGCAAAGCACATTCTAATAGAACGGAATCTGCGTCTGGTTGCACATATCGTGAAAAAGTACCAGCCGCCTCCGGAAGAGATGGAAGACCTTCTGTCGATCGGAACCATCGGGCTTATGAAGGCTGTTGTAACGTTTGATCCGGATAAGAGCGCAAGGCTTGCATCGTATGCAGCAAGGTGCATCGAAAATGAAGTATTGATGTACTTGAGAGGTAAGAAAAAAAGTTCAAAAGAAGTATCTTTGTATGAACCGATCGGAACGGACCGGGAAGGCAATGAGATACAATTATTTGATGTGATTGAGATGAATGAAGAAGATGTCTACCGAAGACTGGAACGTAAGGAAGATGTGATCCGTCTGTATCAGCAGGTGGAATCGGTATTGTCTCAGAGAGAACGAATGGTACTGAAGCTGCGGTACGGCCTGTATAATGAAGAGGAATATACACAGCGGGAAATTGCAGCAATGCTCGGCATTTCCAGATCGTATGTATCAAGAATTGAGAAGAGTGCGATTGAAAAATTAAGAAACTTTTTCACTTCTTAGAAAAGTCTTTAAAAAATCTTTAGAATTCTATATCCGTTATTTTAAGAATCAAAGTCTATACTTAACACCATAAGAAAGAGACATGCAAAATGGTATGTGAGAAAGGGTGGCAGTTATGAAAGTACTGGTGTTAAGTGGTAGATTTGGAATGGGACATGAGATGGCAGCCAATGCGATCTGCGAACAGTTCCGGAAAATAGATGAACAGGCAGAAATTGAAAAAAAAGATCTTCTGGAAGAGTTATATCCACATATCAGTAAATTCATTTTCGGTGGATTCCGTATGATGGTAGAGTACTGTTACGGGATTTATAATTTTATCTACAAAATGTCCGGAAGGATGAAGGTAGAAATGCAGCCAAGGGGAAAGGCACTCTATAAAAGGTTAAAGAAGATCATGGATGGAGAACAACCAGATGTGATCGTCTGTACACATCCAATGTGTGTAAAAGCAATTGCATCCTATAAAGAAAAGACAGGGCTTAAAACACCACTTGTGACCTGCATCACAGATATCAGTATGCATCCGGAGTGGACAGCACCACAGACAGACATCTATCTTGCTCCGACACAGGAGATCAAAAGGCATCTGATGAAGGAGGGGACCAGGGCGGAAGATATTCTTGTGACAGGAATTCCGGTTCGCCAGCAGTTCCTGGATGCAGATTACCGTCAGGAACGGGAAAGAAACAGAACACGCAGGGTGCTCATTATGGGAGGCGGACTTGGGCTGATGCCGGATCTGAAAGAATTGCTTGAAAAATTACATAGCATGCAAGGCGTTGAGAGCGTAGTCATTACCGGAAAAAATCATAAGATGTATGAGGAATGGGTGAACCGCTATGAGGATGTGGAAGTACTTGGATACACGGAAAATATCAGCAGATATATGCGCGGGGCAGACCTTGTGATTACAAAAGCAGGCGGAATTACGTTGTTTGAAATTCTGCACAGTCAGGTTCCGCTATTTGTTATCCATCCGTTTCTGGAGCAGGAGATGAATAATGCAAGGTATGCGGCAGAAAAAGGATTTGCCAAAGTCATATGGGGCAGACGTGAAGACTATATTCAGGAACTGGAAAAGCTGTTAAGTGATGAAAAAATGATGGAAGAAATGACCGGAAATGTAAGGCGTGCCTGTAAAGAGATGATAGAAGTATCACTGGATGAGGCAGTAGGGATCATGGAAGAAAGGATGACGGCATAATGAATATACCAAAGACTGCAAAGCTGGGACTGGCCTGTGCCGCAGCACTGAGTTATAGTGTGATTCCGACGTATTTGCTGAAATACCGTTGGATTTTCAGAAGCAGACAGAGGGCATCCCGGGAAGAGAAGGTTTTGTACCTGACATTTGATGACGGTCCGGATACAGTATATACGAATATATTACTCGATTTTCTGGAGAAGGAACAGATTCCGGCAGCATTTTTCATGGTCACAGGATCTGCTCGGAAGCATCCCGGGATCGTGGAACGGATGAGAAAGAGCGGATACCAGGTCGGAATACATTCGTTGAGCCACGAAAGTGCGATGCTTTCCGGACCGGGAAGAACCGGCCGGGATGTGAAAGAATCGAAAAAGATTATGGAGAAGATGGATATTGCAGTGAAATGGTACAGACCACCGTGGGGACATCTGAACCTGGCAAGTCTGTTCTGGATACGGAAGCTGCATCTGAATCTGGTATTCTGGGATGTGATGGCACAGGACTGGTCAGCGAAAGAGACCCCGGACAGTATCTGCAATAAGATATTAAGAAGAGTCTTTCCGGGTGCGGTTATCTGTCTGCATGACGGCAGAGGGGAGAACGGAGCACCGGGAAGAACGATAGAAGCATTGAAAAAAGCAATCCCATTGTTGAAAGCGCAGGGGTATGAATTCAGAAGGATAGAAGAAAAATATGGAACAGCAGGTGAGTCAGAGATCGATTAAAAAGTATATGGTTTTATTTCCGGTTTTAGCACTGTTGGTATGTTTCGTTATTTTGAAGGGTGCAGATATGGAATCTGTGTGGAATGCCATGAAAAGTGCGAAGCCGCAATGGATGGCAGCAGGGCTTATACTGGCGGCGGTATTCAATATCGCGGAAGCGATCAATCTGAGGAGCGTATTGAATTCATTTGGATATCAGGTAAGTTTCAGACAGGGTATGAAATATGCTTATACCGGCTATTTTTTCAGTTCGATCACCCCATCTGCAACAGGCGGACAGCCGGTACAGTTATATGTGATGAATAAGGATAATATCCATGTGGCACATGGAACGATGGCTCTTCTGACAGAACTCACCAGTTTTCAGATTGCAGCATTTCTGATGGAAAATGTAGCAACGTTCTGGATACTGACGGGAAGGATACGTCTGAATAAGATGATGCTGGCATTGGCGGCTCTCGGGTATCTGATGAATCTGATTTTTATAGCAGCACTGGTGGTCATAATGTTATCCGAAGGTCTGAAAAAGAAGATTGTAAATGGAATACGTTTCCTGATCATGAAACTCCCGTTTGGGAATAAGAAGAGATTGGGCGCTAAGATGGACGAGATTGTTCGTGATTTTGAAGATTGTAAATTGTTTTTTAAAAGGGATCCGGTACTTGCGTTAAAAGTGACAACAGTCAGTCTGATCCAGATCATCTGCTGGTTCAGTGTTCCATGGGCAGTGTATCATGCAATGGGAGAGTCCGGCAGTTCTTATGGAAGTATGTTTCTGCATCAGATCATTTTGTATATGACTACAGCACTTCTTCCGTTCCCGGGAGCTGAGGGAATTAGTGAATTCTCATTCGTAAAGTTGTTTGCAGGTATCTTTACTTCTGTTCCGGTGGCAGCGGCAGTACTGGTGAATCGGGGGATCAGCTTTTATTTTTTGCTGATATTAAGTGGAATCTTTAGCATCGTGCTTGGACGCATGGATAGAAAATCAAAAAGTAAAATGAAAGTGAAATTAGAAAAATATTGACACGGCGGAAAGAATAGGCTATGATGATTGCACATTTAACGAAGATGAGTGATCAAGTACAGACTATTCTTTTTCGTTTTCTAAATCTGGACCGCAGTGGCGGATTCTGTAGATGACCGGATCGGTCAAGTTATCAACTATATCAAAACAATTTTATATGAGTGCCGGACAAATAAGGCAGAAAAGATGCTTATATAAGGACAGGTTCTGCATGGTCTGGTATGGAAAGGAGTGTGCAGATGGCATTTTGTACAGTTTTATCTGCTTCAGTTCAGGGACTGGGGGTAGAGATGATCCGTGTGGAAGCGGATGTAAGTAACGGACTTCCGATGTTCCATATGGTGGGATATCTGTCTTCGGAAGTGAAAGAGGCATCAGAACGGGTGAGAACAGCAATCCGCAATTCGGGGATGAAACTTCCGGCAAAGAAGATCATTGTCAATCTTGCGCCGGCAACTGTCCGGAAAAAAGGGGCATCGTTTGATCTGCCGATTGCTCTGGCGGTGCTGGCAGCTATGGGGTATATACCTGAAGAAGCAATGGAACGGGTGATCGTAACAGGGGAATTGAGTCTGGAGGGGAAAATAAGAGGTGTACCGGGAGTTCTGCCGATGGTGATAGAGGCGAAAGAACAAGGATGTAAAAGCTTTATCCTGCCCGGAGAGAATGAGACAGAAGGAAGACTCGTAAAAGGAATCGAGATTCTACCGGCAGATAATCTGGAGGAACTCTGTGCGTATCTGAACGGAGCTGCGCGTTCGGAAAAGTCTAAAAGGGAGAAAAAAGAAAATGAAAAAAACAGACAACATAGAACCAGAGAAGATTTTGCGGATATCTGCGGACAGAAAGCGGTGAAACGTGCAGCAGAAATTGCAGTAGCAGGAGGGCACAATCTGTTAATGGCTGGATCACCGGGATCCGGAAAAACGATGATCGCAAAGCGGATCGCAACCATTTTACCGGAACTGTCATGGGAAGAAAGTCTGGAAATTACGAAGATCTACAGTGTATTGGGGCTGGTGGATCAGGAATACCCGCTGATCACACAGCGTCCGTTTCGTAATGTTCATCATACAATCACCAGAACAGCGCTGACAGGGGGCGGAAGAATACCGATGCCCGGGGAGATCAGTATGGCACACGGAGGTGTGCTGTTTCTTGATGAACTTGCGGAATTTCCAAGAAATGTTCTGGAAGTACTAAGACAGCCATTGGAAGAACATCAGATTCATATTGCGAGAAATTATGGGAATTTTACATTTCCGGCGGAATTCATGCTGGTGGCAGCAATGAACCCGTGTCCATGCGGAAATTATCCGGATGTGCAGAAATGTTCCTGCACACCCGGGCAGATTCAGAAATACCTTGGCAAGATCAGCCAGCCGTTCCTAGATCGTATGGATATCTGCATAGAGACTCCGAAAGTTGTATACCGGGATCTGGACGGAGAACGGAAAGATCTAGAAGGGGAAGAGACATCTGAGACGATACGCCGCAGAGTGACGGATGCAAGGAATATACAGAGGGAAAGATATAACGGAACAGATATCAGGACAAATGCAGTATTAGGACCGCAGGAGATCGGACATTACGTAGAACTGGGAGAGCGCGAAAGAAAGATGATGGAGCTTGCATTTGAAAGAATCGGGCTTACAGCAAGGACCTATCATAAGATCCTGCGTGTGGCAAGGACAATTGCAGATCTGGATTACAGTGAGAAGGTAAAGGAGAAACATTTAAAAGAAGCTATTGCTTATCGGTCACTGGATAAGAAGTACTGGGGACGTTAGGAGGATGTGAATGATATATGAATACTGGCTGGCAGGGATAGAAGGCATTTCGAATCTGAAAAAAAGAAAATTAAGGGAGGTATATGGAAATGGAAAAGCAATATATTATATAGAAGAAACTAATTTGAAGAAACATAAATTTCTGAATGAGAAGGATATAGAGAGACTGAAAAAAGCAAAGAAAACAGTTAATCTCGAAATGCAATGGGAAAAATCCGTGAAAAAGAAGATAAAATTTGTGCCGTATTTTTCGGATGATTATCCGGAAAAAATGAAAGTGATCACAGATCCTCCGTACGCCTTGTACGTACTTGGATCGCTGCCGGATGAAAATGTGAAAAGCGCAGCAATCGTAGGGGCCAGGAATTGTACTTCATATGGAGAACAAATGGCATTGCAGTATGGGAAATGTCTTGGGCATGCGGGAGTACAGGTGATAAGCGGTATGGCGAGAGGAATCGACGGAGCAGGGCAGAGAGGTGCTTTGAACGGAGACGGAACAACGTTTGCTGTTCTGGGATGTGGAGTGGATGTGTGTTATCCAAGAGAAAATATAGGATTATATATGGACATTCAAAAAAAAGGCGGAATCATATCGGAATTTCCACCCGGAACCGAACCACTTGCAAGAAATTTTCCGATGCGGAACCGGATTATCAGTGGACTGGCGGAATGGATACTGGTGATAGAGGCAAAAGAAAAGAGCGGATCTTTGATCACTGCAGATTTTGCACTGGATCAGGGGAAGGATGTCTATGCACTTCCGGGACCGGTGACAAGTGCGTTGAGTCAGGGATGTCACAGACTGATCCGGCAGGGAGCGGGAATACTGATCACACCGGAAGAACTGATGGATGAATGGAATCTGAATCGGATGCAAATTGGACAAAAAAATAACAAAAATGAAAAAATGCTTGAAAGTCCTGAGCGTATGGTGTATAGTTGTCTCGATTTGTTCCCGAAAGGAATCGATGAACTGATGAAAGAAACAGAACTTTCTATTTCAGAATTGATGGAAAGACTGATTACTTTGGAATTGAAAGGATACGCAGAAGAAGTATCCAGAAATTATTATATAAGGCTGTTGTAAGAACGGTCGGTATTATGGAGGAAATTATGGCACGCTATCTGGTAATCGTGGAGTCACCTGCAAAGGTGAAGACCATTAAGAAGTTCTTAGGAAGTAATTATGTAGTGACCGCATCGAACGGTCATGTGAGAGATATGCCCAAAAGCCAGATGGGTATCGACATTGAAAATGATTACGAACCAAAGTATATAACGATCAGAGGAAAGGGAGAGATTCTTGCGAAGCTTCGTAAGGAAGTCAAAAAGGCGGACAAGATATATCTTGCAACTGACCCGGACCGGGAGGGAGAAGCAATATCCTGGCATCTGAGTAAAGCTTTGAAATTAGAAGATAAGAAGGTTTATCGAATCAGTTTTAATGAGATTACTAAGAATGCAGTAAAAGCGTCGCTTAAGAATCCAAGAGAAATCGATATGGATCTGGTGGATGCGCAGCAGGCACGCCGTGTACTGGACAGAATTGTAGGTTACAAGATCAGTCCGCTCCTGTGGGCAAAGGTTAAGAGAGGATTAAGTGCCGGACGTGTACAGTCGGTTGCATTGCGTATTATCGCAGACAGAGAAGAAGAGATCAATGCTTTTATTCCGGAAGAATACTGGACACTGGATGCGGATCTGAAGGTCAAAGGAGAAAGAAAACTTCTGACTGCTAAATTCTATGGTACAGAAAAGAGTAAGATGACAATCTCATCCAGGGAAGAACTGGACGAGATCATGAAAGAAGTAGAAAATGCGGAGTATTCTGTTGCCGATATAAAAAAAGGAGAACGTACCAAGAAGGCACCGGTACCGTTTACAACCAGTACGTTGCAGCAGGAAGCATCCAAGGCATTGAATTTTGCAACAGCCAAGACCATGCGTATTGCCCAGCAGTTATATGAGGGTGTGGATATCAAAGGCAGTGGTACTGTGGGATTGATCACATACCTGCGTACGGATTCTACCCGTGTCTCAGAGGAAGCGGATGCAACAGTAAGAGAATATATCAGGGAAGGCTTCGGTGAAGAGTATGTTGCCGACGGAGACGTTAAGAAATCTTCAGACAAGAAGATCATTCAGGATGCACATGAGGCGATCCGTCCGACAGATGTAACCAGAACACCGGCAGCAGTGAAAGAATTCTTAAGCCGTGACCAGTTCCGTCTGTACCAGCTTGTATGGAAACGTTTTATTGCCAGCAGAATGCAGCCGGCCAGATACGAGACGACTTCTGTAAAGATTGCCGCAGGACAGTATCGTTTTACAGTCGCTGCATCCAAGATTGTTTTTGAAGGGTTCCGCAGTGTATATACGGAAGCCGGCGAGACAAAAGAAGAGAACAATGTGCTGTTAAAAGGGCTGGATATGGATTCTGTCCTTACGAAAGAAAGTCTGAACAGTAAGCAGCATTTTACACAACCACCGGCACATTATACAGAGGCAACATTGGTTAAGACACTGGAAGAACTTGGAATCGGGCGTCCAAGTACATATGCGCCGACAATTTCTACGATCATTGCAAGACGCTATGTGGCAAAAGAGAATAAGAATCTGTATCTGACGGAAATCGGAGAAGTAGTGAATAATATTATGAAACAGTCCTTCCCGAGTATTGTGGATGTGAATTTTACGGCAAATATGGAGAGCCTTCTGGATGGCGTTGCGGAAGGAAAAGTCAGATGGAAGACAATCATTGAGAATTTTTATCCGGATCTGGAGGCAGCAGTGGAAAAAGCCGAGACAGAACTGGAACAGGTGAAGATTGAAGATGAAGTGACAGATGTGATCTGTGAGGAGTGCGGCCGCAATATGGTTGTCAAATATGGCCCGCATGGAAAATTCCTTGCATGCCCGGGATTCCCTGACTGCCGTAACACGAAACCATATCTGGAAAAGATAGGTGTACCATGCCCTGTCTGTGGTAAAGATGTGGTAATCCGGAAGACGAAAAAGGGAAGACGATATTACGGCTGCGAGGATAACCCGGAATGTGAATTTATGTCATGGCAGAAGCCATCGACAAAAAAATGTCCGAGATGTGGTAAATACATGCTGGAAAAAGGAAATAAACTGGTTTGCAGCGATGAACAGTGCGGATATGTAGAAAATATTGAAAATAATAAGGATAATTAAGGATATTCGTTGAATATTTCAGAATTGTATGATAATATACATTCATAAGGATGGAGGAATGTAAATGGGCGTACAATTGTTGGATAAAACCAGAAAAATCAACAAATTACTGCATAACAATAGTTCGAGTAAAGTTGTCTTCAATGATATCTGCGAAGTCCTTACAGAAATTTTAAATTCGAACGTATTAGTGATCAGTAAAAAAGGAAAAGTGCTTGGCGGAAGCAAATGCGAAGGTGTGCCTTACATTACCGAATTGATCGAGAGAGAAATCGGAAAACATGTAGATGATATGCTGAATGAGCGGCTGCTTAGTATCTTATCAACAAAAGAAAATGTAAATCTTCAGACATTGGGATTTTCCGAAGAAGCTGTCAAAGGTTATCAGGCGATTATTACGCCGATTGACATTGCAGGGGAAAGACTCGGGACACTGTTTATCTATAAAAGAGATAAAGTGTATGAGATTGATGACATCATTTTGAGTGAATACGGAACAACGGTTGTTGGTCTTGAGATGTTAAGATCTGTGAATGAAGAAAGTGCAGAAGAAACCAGAAAAGAGCATATTGTACAATCGGCAATCAGTACATTGTCGTATTCGGAATTAGAAGCAATCATTCATATATTTGATGAGTTGGATGGTGCGGAAGGAATCCTGGTCGCAAGTAAGATTGCAGACCGTGTCGGAATTACCAGATCGGTAATTGTCAATGCTCTGAGAAAATTCGAAAGTGCGGGTGTGATCGAATCCCGTTCTTCCGGCATGAAAGGAACGTATATTAAAGTAATCAATGATTATGTATTTACGGAACTTGACCGCATTAAAGCAGAACGTACAAAATAATAAGAACTACAAAGGGTATCGGGCAACTGATACCCTTTTCACAGTATAAAGGAGGATGCGGATAGTGAAATATGGAGGATGTACGGCAAAACTCAGAATGGACCGCGTAATTCTGGAAGACAGTTTTTTTGATGAAACGGAATATTTATGCAAGATCATAGCATATGATGAAGAGGAGGAGACGTTGTATCTGGTATCGGAAGAGGCGGAACTCACCTTTTATTCTTTGGATGGAATCTATGAGTGCAGCATAGAGGATCCGAAAGATCCTGTGGTCTGCAAAGGAATATTAAAAGAACGTTACTGGAACAAGGCAGGCAGGGTTGTGAAATTTAAAATTCAAAATGGATTTTATAAAAAAGTTCTAAACTAAATAGAAAGTGTGTTGACAAACCAAAAGGAGAGTGCTATTTTATATCTAGAATCTTTCAGCACTCTCTTTTGTTGAGTGCTAATAATGCAGAAATAATTAAGGAGGAATAGATATGAAGTTAGTACCATTAGGTGACAGAGTTGTATTAAAACAGTGTGTGGCAGAGGAGACTACAAAGTCGGGAATCGTGATTCCTGGACAGTCTAAGGAAAAACCGCAGCAGGCAGAGGTTATTGCTGTAGGACCAGGTGGAATGGTGAATGGTAAAGAAGTTGAGATGCATGTTACAACAGGACAGCAGGTAATTTATTCCAAATATGCAGGAACGAATGTTGAGATTGATGACGAGGAATATATCATTGTAAAACAGGATGATATTCTGGCCATCTGCGAGTAATTGTACAATTAATTCATATATTTCAGGAGGTAGATACCAATGGCAAAAGAAATTAAATATGGTGCAGAAGCAAGAAGAGCGCTGGAAGCTGGTGTTAATCAGCTCGCTGATACAGTAAGAGTAACAATCGGACCAAAAGGACGCAATGTTGTTCTGGATAAATCTTTCGGAGCACCACTGATCACAAATGACGGTGTAACAATCGCAAAAGAGATTGAACTGGAAGACAGATTTGAAAATATGGGAGCACAACTGATCAAAGAAGTTGCTTCTAAGACAAATGATGTAGCAGGAGACGGTACTACAACAGCAACTGTACTTGCACAGGCAATGGTTCATGAAGGTATGAAGAACCTGGAAGCAGGAGCAAATCCGATCATTCTCCGTAAAGGAATGAAGAAAGCAACAGATGTGGCAGTAGAAGCCATTGCGAAGATGTCAAGCAAAGTAAAAGACAAAGATCAGATTGCAAAAGTGGCAGCAATTTCTGCAGGTGATGCTGAAGTCGGACAGATGGTGGCAGATGCTATGGAGAAAGTATCTAATGACGGAGTTATTACGATCGAAGAGTCTAAGACTATGAAGACAGAGCTGGATCTTGTAGAAGGTATGCAGTTTGACCGTGGATATGTATCTGCATATATGGCTACAGATATGGATAAGATGGAAGCAAATCTGGATGATCCATATATTCTGATCACAGATAAGAAGATTTCTAATATTCAGGAAATCCTTCCGCTTCTGGAGCAGATTGTTCAGGCTGGAGCAAGACTTCTTATTATCGCAGAAGATATTGAGGGAGAGGCACTTACAACTCTGATCGTTAATAAACTGCGTGGAACATTCAATGTTGTAGCTGTAAAAGCACCTGGATACGGTGACAGAAGAAAAGAAATGTTAAAAGACATTGCTACACTGACAGGTGGTCAGGTTATTTCTGAGGAACTCGGTATGGAACTGAAAGATACAACCATGGATCAGCTTGGACGTGCAAAATCTGTAAAGGTACAGAAAGAAAATACAGTAATTGTTGATGGTATGGGAGATAAGAATGCAATCGCAGACCGCGTTGCCCAGATCAAGGCACAGATCGAAGAGACAACATCTGACTTTGACAGAGAAAAACTTCAGGAAAGACTTGCAAAACTTGCAGGCGGCGTAGCTGTTATCCGTGTCGGAGCAGCAACGGAGACAGAGATGAAAGAAGCAAAACTTCGTATGGAAGATGCCTTGAACGCCACAAGAGCAGCAGTAGAGGAAGGTATCATTTCCGGTGGTGGATCTGCATACATTCATGCGTCCAAAGCAGTTGCTGAAGCGATTGACGGACTGGAAGGTGATGAGAAAACAGGTGCAAAGGTTGTCCTGAAAGCTCTGGAAGCACCACTGTTCCATATCTCAGCCAATGCAGGACTGGAAGGTGCTGTTATCATTAACAAGGTAAGAGAATCAGAAGTGGGAACCGGATTTGATGCTCTGACAGAACAGTACGTAGATATGGTGGAAAACGGAATTCTGGATCCTGCTAAGGTTACAAGAAGTGCACTGCAGAACGCAACATCTGTTGCTTCTACACTTCTCACAACAGAATCTGTTGTAGCAGATATCAAAGAAGATGCACCGGCTGTACCGGCAGGAAATCCGGGTATGGGTATGATGTAACAGAATATTAAATTTTTGAGAACTCCTCGTCAGAGGAGTTTTCTTTTTTGATTCAGGTGTGCTACAATAGACATAGCTTAAAGCAGACTTGGAGGAAAGAAAAAATGGATGATTTTTACACAGAGCAGCTGATAAAAAAACAGGCGGACTCAAAGGATACGCTTAAGAAAGCGGGGCTGATCGTATTGACGGTTTTGTCAGTGCTTTTGGTTTTTGCAATACCGGTGGGGATTATTTTTCCGGTTGTAATGATTGTGGTTGATGTACTGGTATTCAGCAATATGAATGTGGAGTATGAGTATGTATTTGTGAATGGAGATCTTGATATAGACAAGATCATGAACAAATCCAGAAGAAAAAGAATGTTTTCTGTAGATGCAGATCAGATGGAACTTCTTGCACCGGTAGGAGCTGTAGAATTAATGCAGTATAAGAAGGTCAGGACATATGATTATACATCAGGAAAAAATCATGCAGAAATCTATGCATTGATTGCTTCGAACAAAGGAGAACTGTGTAAAGTTTTGTTTGAGCCAAATGAGACGATCATAGAAGGATTCTTTGTAAAAGCACCAAGAAAAGTAATCAGAAAATAATACGTAAAATGTAAAAAAGATTGTATTAAAATAAAAACATGTTAAAAGCTGTTGACAAATATGGGTATGATTCGCTAAGATAGCTGTTAAATATGAATATGCAAAAGAAAGAGAGGAAGAAATCATGGGAAAGATAATTGGAGAAGGTATTACATTTGATGATGTGCTTTTAGTTCCATCGTACTCAGAAGTAATTCCGAACCAGGTGGATTTATCTACTTACCTGACTAAGAAAATTAAGTTAAATATTCCGATGATGAGTGCCGGAATGGATACTGTTACCGAGCACCGTATGGCAATTGCAATGGCCAGGCAGGGGGGAATCGGAATTATCCATAAAAATATGTCTATTGAACAGCAGGCTGAGGAAGTGGATAAGGTAAAACGTTCAGAAAACGGTGTTATTACAGATCCATTTTATTTATCACCGGATAATACACTGGAAGATGCCAACAATCTGATGGCAAAGTTCAGAATCTCAGGTGTGCCGATTACAGAGGGAAAAAAATTAGTTGGTATTATCACAAACCGTGATTTGAAATTTGAAGAAGACTTTTCAAAGAAAATCAGAGAGTCAATGACTTCGGAAGGGTTGATCACAGCACCGGAAGGAATTACTCTGGAAGAAGCAAAGAAGATCCTTGCAAAAGCCAGAAAGGAAAAACTTCCGATCGTAGATAAAGACTTCAACCTGAAAGGTTTGATCACAATTAAGGATATTGAAAAACAGATTAAATATCCATTATCTGCAAAAGATGCACAGGGACGTCTGCTTTGCGGAGCTGCAATCGGAATTACAGCAAACTGTCTTGAGAGAGCAAAGGCTCTAGTAGATGCAAAGGTTGATGTGGTTGTTTTGGATTCAGCACACGGACATTCAGCAAACGTTATTCATACAGTTGATATGATTAAGAGCAAATTCCCGGATCTGCAGGTAATTGCAGGTAACGTTGCTACCGGAGCTGCAACAGAAGATCTGATCAAAGCCGGTGTTGATGCGGTAAAAGTTGGAATCGGACCTGGATCGATCTGTACAACACGTATCATTGCAGGTATTGGTGTTCCTCAGATCACAGCAGTTATGGACTGCTACGAAGCGGCAGACAAATATGGAATTCCAATCATTGCGGATGGAGGAATAAAGTACTCCGGAGATATGACAAAAGCAATCGCAGCCGGAGCGAATGTATGTATGATGGGAAGTATCTTTGCAGGATGTGATGAGAGTCCTGGAACATTCGAATTATTCCAGGGTAGAAAATATAAAGTATACCGTGGTATGGGATCTATCTCAGCAATGGAGAACGGAAGTAAAGATCGTTACTTCCAGACAGATGCGAAAAAACTGGTTCCGGAAGGTGTCGAAGGACGTGTTGCTTACAAAGGAAGCGTGGAAGATACTGTATTCCAGTTAATGGGTGGTCTTCGTTCAGGTATGGGATATTGCGGAGCACCAACAATTGAGGATTTGAAACAGACAGGAAAATTCGTGAAGATTTCTTCGGCTTCATTAAAAGAAAGTCATCCTCATGATATTCATATTACAAAAGAAGCACCAAACTACAGTGTAGACGAATAAAAAAGATTCGGGCGTCGTGAAAACGGCGCCTTTTTGTATTATATGTGTCTGGCAAAGAGAGAGTTTAAATGAATAATATCAGAAAAAATATCCTGAAAATTCTTCATATCATGGTTTTCAGAGATGAATATATAGAGTATAATAATATTTAGGTAGTCTGCTTGGTATATAAATGCACATAATAAATACACAAGTAATATTAAAAAAAATAAAGTAAAAGGGAGATGCCTGGATATGAAAAAAGAATTTGGAACAACAAGAAACGGGGAAACAGCAAGCTGTTATATATTGAAAAACAGCAAAGGAATGAAAGCAGTTGTATCTGATTTTGGAGCTGCTTTACTGAAGCTTTACGTACCGGATAAGAATGGAAAGTCTCAGGATGTCGTATTGGGCTACGAGACACTTGAGGATTATGAAAATGGTGGAGATTCTGTAGGAGCGACTGTCGGACGTGTGGCAAACCGTATTGGAACTGGTGCATTCGAACTGAACGGAAAGAAATATGAGCTTACGAAGAATGATAACGGGGAAAATACACTTCATGGAGGAACAGATTTCTATAATAAAAGAATGTGGAGTGTAAAAGAAGAGGATGATACACATGTAGTATTTATGCTTGTCAGTCCGGACGGGGATCAGGGATTCCCGGGAGAAGTAAAGATAGAAGTATCCTATACAGTTACGGAAGAAAATGAATTAAAGATTCATTATTATGCAATTCCTGATCAGGATACCCTTTTGAACATGACGAATCACAGCTATTTCAACCTGGCAGGACATGCATCCGGAACCGCATGTAATGCAAAAGTGTGGTTGGATGCAGATGCATTTACAGAGACGGATGCTGAACTGATTCCAACAGGAACGGTAATTCCGGTAGAGGGCACACCAATGGATTTCCGTGAAGGAAAAAAGGTTGCAAAAGAGATCGGAGCAGATTATAAACCATTGAAACTGGCAGGCGGCTATGATCATAACTGGGTATTAAACGGGTCGGGATTCAGAAAAGTGGCATCAGCCGAATCGGAAGAGACAGGTATTAAGATGGAAGTATATACAGACCTTCCGGGTATACAGTTCTATTCCGGCAATTTCCTGGCAGGAGCTAAGGGAAAGCAAGGAGCTGTCTATGGAAAGGGTTGTGGTATATGCTTTGAAACGCAGTATTTCCCGGATGCAATTCATAAAGATAATTTTGAATCTCCGATTACAAAAGCCGGAGAAGTATATGATACAACAACAACGTATAGGTTTTGCTAATTTTCATAAAAACATAAGAATCTCTTTCGGGTACATTAAAAAATGAATGATAAAATAGATAAAAGTGTACTATATAAGGATAGATAAAAAAGAGAGAAAAGATGAAAAAAACGAGAAGCCATTCTAAAAAAGGTCTGATCATTCTTATTATAATAACAGTTGTACTGTGTGCGGTGACGGTTTTAAAAAAGCAGGAGCAGCCGGAAGAATATACGGAAAATAAAAGTGATTACATAGATTCTGTAAGACCGGATATAGACGTAGAACTGTTGACGCCGAATGAGTATTCCAGAGCGGGAATCGCAACAAATAAGATTACAGGAATTGTGATTCATTATACAGCAAATCCCGGTGCTTCGGCTATGAATAACCGGGATTATTTCGAAGGATTGAAGGACAGTCACATTACGAAAGCAAGCAGTAATTTTGTTGTGGGTCTGGAAGGTGAGATTGTTCAATGTGTACCAACATGGGAGATGGCGTATGCCTCAAACAGCAGGAATATTGATACGGTGTCGATAGAATGCTGTCATCCGGACGAAACGGGAAAATTCAATCAAAAGACGTATCAGTCTATGGTAGATCTTTGCGCGTGGCTGTGTCTGAAGTTCGATCTGAATGAAAATGATGTTATACGTCATTATGATGTGACTGGAAAGATTTGCCCCAAATATTTTGTAGAACATGAAGATGCATGGAAACAGTTCAAGGGTGATGTGGGAGTAAAGCTGGAAAAATTAAAGGAATATCAATAAATCTCCTTAGTTTTATCACAGATTAAACACAATTACGCTGTACACTACCAATATAAGATATGAAAGGGGCAATAAGATATGGAAAATCAATATAATTATTATACAACCGATCAGAATATGAATACGGGAAATTATGGCGGCGGTGGGGAACCGGGAAAAGAACCGCAGAAAAAAAGAGGAAAAGGTGCAGCGAGATGGGCAAAGGTGGTCTGTGTAGGACTGGTATTTGGAGTGGTTGCAAGTGCTGCATTTCAGACGAGTAATATTGTGGCAGGAAAAGTTCTTGGTACAACACAGACAACGAATAAAACAGCTAAGACAACAACGACCAGCAATGCAAAACTGACAACTTCAACCAACAGCTCAATAGGAACCGCAAATGTAACAGAGGTAACTAAAAATGCGATGCCGTCAATTGTGTCCATTACAAACATGAGTGTACAGGAAGTGCAGAATTTCTTCGGTGGTACACAGAAACAGGAAAGTGAAAGTGCCGGTTCTGGAATTATTATTGGACAGAACGATTCAGAACTTCTGATTGCAACCAATAACCATGTAGTAGAAGGAAGCAGTACACTGACAGTTACCTTTATAGATGGGAAAAGCGTGAAAGCTGACATCAAAGGTACGGATTCAGACAAGGATCTTGCAGTTGTGGCAGTTCCGTTAAGCGAGATCAAGGATTCTACGATGGATAAAATTGCGGTGGCAACACTGGGAAATTCAGATCAGACACAGGTAGGAGATCAGGTAATTGCGATCGGAAATGCTCTCGGATACGGACAGTCAGTAACGACAGGTATTGTATCTGCAAAAGACCGCACAATGGATGGTTACGATGGGAAACTTCTTCAGACAGATGCGGCTATCAATCCGGGAAACAGCGGAGGTGCTCTTCTGAATGCAAATGGAGAAGTGATTGGAATCAATTCTGCAAAGATTGCAACGGAAACAGTAGAGGGAATAGGATATGCGATTCCGGTATCTGATGTAAGTGATCTGATCACAAATCTGATGAATCAGAAGACAAAAACCAAGGTAGCAGAATCCGAAAAAGGCTACATTGGAATCAAAGGTGTAGATGTAACAGCAGACAGTGCACAGATGTATAATATGCCGACAGGAGTATATGTATCAGAAGTGATCTCCGGTGGCGGTGCAGAAAAAGCAGGCATTACAAAAGGAGCCGTTATTACAGGAATCGAAGGAACAAGCGTAGATGGAATGGATGCATTGCAGGAACAGCTTCAATATTATAAAGCAGGAGAAAAAGTAAAAATTACGATTCAGACACAGAATAAGAATGGTGAATACGAGAAAAAAGATGTTGAAGTAACATTAGGAAAACAATCGGAATAATTTGGATAAAAAATTGATATTTGTAAATTGATGTAGTATAATGTCAATGTATATGGAATATACAAGGCCGAAAGGCACAAAGCACAGGTTGAAATAATACACTATGGGGAGGGACAGATTCATATGAAGTGTCCAATATGTGGTCAGGAATTAAGACCAGGAAAAAAAGATCCGAATTATCTGTTGTGCTATAATTGCAAAAAGAAGTTCAAAATTCCACAGAGTGCTCATAAAGTACAGAAGAGAGCGGAAAAACCGGAACCTGAAGAACAGAAGTATTCGAATATACCGCCAAAAGAAGTACGCGAAAAACGTGAACAGGAAATGCGTGATGCGTATGATGAACTCCTTGCAGTAGGAGATGGGAAAAAGAAAAAGAAACCAGCTCCGAAGCCGCAGCGCAGAGAAGAATTAGAGGATGAATATTATGATGATATCGACGACGAAGAAGAAGAGAAGATGTCAAAAGCACCGATCATTATTCTTGCAATTGCTATCATTGTAGTAGCTGGATTAATTGCATTCATGTTACTCAGATAATTGATCAAGGGAGTATACTGACAACAAATTATCTAAAGCGAACATAAAATGCTGACTTGCCTACAGGTAAGTCAGCATTTTTGCAAGATGAAAAGATTGAAATTAAGCTGAAAAAGAGTTAAATCAAAAAGAGATAAAAAAGATAAAATAACAGTTGACAAACACAACTGCTTGTGATATTCTTAACAAGCTGTCGCTTGAGACAAACGAATGTTTGAGGAAGAGATAGCAGACGGACAGCTGAAAAGCTGGTCGAAAAAAAGATTAAAAAAGTTCTTGACAAACGTCAATGAATATGATAATCTAAATAA